>Ga0187860_1000081_pt1 | contig 89606 bp, 80 predicted proteins | sample June2016WEW_10_4_FD_132981 | JGI IMG/M metagenome (GOLD analysis project Ga0187860, IMG submission 132981) | Peatland microbial communities from SPRUCE experiment site at the Marcell Experimental Forest, Minnesota, USA - June2016WEW_10_40 | ecosystem: Environmental > Terrestrial > Soil >...
TACAATCACGACCGGCCTCACCGCGGAGTCGAAAACCGCACCCCGCACGAGGCCTTCTTGGCTTTTGCAGCTCTAACTAAAAACGAGGCCCTGAACGTCTAAATTAGCGGGGAGCCCTACACCACCAGAGTCTTTCCATGTACCAACTCGATTGCGGTTGACGTGGCGACCAGTCGCAGCGCCTCGCCAGTCTTAACATCGGGTAGCGAACCGCCATCATAACTGACGTTGAATCCCGCATTCGCGGCGAACGTGGCACCGGAAACTGCAATGCACAGTATCAAGCTCATAGCACCTTTAATTGTGGATGGTCTGGGCATGGGTCGTCCTTCTGAATCACCTAGACAATGAGTGGTGGTTTCTCAGGCTTGACAGCAGGCGGGACTCCAAACGAGTCATCAATTTAAGGAGCGTATTGCGATTGGTTTAGGGCCAGATTCGGAGCGAGGCTGCTGTCAAGACGGATCTCTTGTGGACAGCATTTACCGGATGTGAGCGATTGTTTACATATTAACTACTAACCAACTGAGGCTCCCGATTCTTGCCCGCGCGGTTCGCCGAACCAATCCCCCACGGTATGTGGTAGCTCGAAAATTCGAGCACGCGATACCGATTCGCACACGGTCTCGACTGGGCCTCTATTGCGCGGTCTCTTGCGTTTGGAAATGGGTCAGGGCCGCCCTAATTACATTCACTTTCACGGCCCAGGCGATGTGGTAACAGGCAAGGCAGACACTTTCCTGTGTATTTGCCCGTCTGCGCCCCTTATCGAATAAATGAAGTCGGCCTCTTCCCATCCAGCAGGGTCAACGAGTTGGTTTTTGGCTGTCGTCGGGCCTTCATACGTCCACGTGCGCCCGCTTACCGTGTCCACCATAAACGGCATAGACTGGTCATTGGAAGCCCCGTCCACAATGAACGGGAACTTTCCCTCCACGATCTCGAATCTGCTTTGCAATCCGGCCTCCCCGCTGGCACTGACTGTTCTCGGATTGTTCCATGCCGTCCCAAGGCAGAACGCGATCACTGCGACCGCGATTAGAATTGGAATAACTGTGCACCGTTTCATGTTCTCCTCCATTTTTCTACGCTGCGGCCTTTTCCGTTCGGTCTGATCTTGGATGCCAGCGGGAGGCCGTGATTGTCTGAGCGCGAGTACGCTTGATGTGCTCGGTGGTGTGAGTTTCGTCCTCTGGGGCATAGGGCGATTGTCCAGCACAGGCCTCTAAGGTGGCAACGCTACTTGTGTGCTAATAGGTAGCGTTTACTTTTGCTGTAAAGTGGCGGACATACTGGTTGATCGCAGAACACTCATAGTGTGTAGACCTATCGTGGTCAAGGACGAATGATGACGGGGTGCGACACCCCGACCCGCGACTGATCTTCGGTAGGCGTGTCCGCGAGTTTCGAGTGCAACGCGGACTCTCGCAAGAGAAGTTGGCAGAGCTAGCAGACTTGCACCGGAACTATGTGGGCGGCGTAGAGCGCGGAGAGCGCAACGTGAGTCTACTCAACATCATAAAACTCGCTCGCGGTTTGAACGTCAGGCCCGCCAAGCTGATCGAGTCTATCCGCTGACTCATCTCGCTGTAGGGGATGTCATCTGCGTCGCGCGGCGGACCTTCTGTGCTTTGGTTTGCCGAAATTCTTGATCCAACGTCGTGCGTATTTCGAGAGTTCGTCTACCACAACCTCACCTAGCTTCTTACCGGCTCCATCGACTGCCGACCAAGTGAACCTGATTGCGAGCACGATACAGGCGGCTTTCACTAGTTCGGAAGGGTCATAAGAATTTCTGCGAGCCGGTAATTGGTTCTCAATATCAACGTACAGAACGGGCCACTTCTTCTGTAACTCTGCCCTCAATTGTGGAAGCGCCTTGCGGAGTTCGCCCAACACTAGCGGCGTTTGCTCCAACGACACAAAGACTTCGCCTTCTGGTTCCCGGCCAGTCACAAGCCTGACGGTGGGCATTCCATACTCTCAGGTGGACAGTTTTCGAAACAACCCCGCTCCAAGTTTTCTGAGGGCTTCCGTCAGAAATCTCACTTCGTCGGGAGTAACCCTTACTCGTCGGCCGAAATAGGCATCGGAATCCTTGGTCGCGTTCAGATACGCTTCATCTACGATGCCCATTGTATGGGCCAAAAGGTGTCTCTTCTGAAAACTCTTGTGAGTCAGAGTCCACTCGTCGCCGGACAACTCGGCAGCGAAGTCAAAGGCGAAAATAGCTGAGACACGCTCACGCGCACGGGCGATATTTTGAAATGATATTCCTTCGCTCTTGTCAGAAAGACCCCGAGAGCTTGCCGTGACTCGAACAGTTTCGCGGCCAAAGCCATCGAACGCTGAAACAGCGTTCTCCAGAGCATCCTCGATTAGGTGTTCACTGAGAGATTCGTCTGTTTCCCGAGCTAACTCCACTTGCTTCAAGCACAGGTCGAGGTTCTTGTTGAGTATTTGAAGCGAATTATGAACCCTGCAATCCGGGCAGAAAGCAAACACTCCGTAGATCGCATAGTGAAGCGTGCAATTGGAACAAACCACATCCGTCTCTAGCTTTTCCTCTTGGTAATACCGGATGGGATGCGGCTCTCCCGAGACCCTCATACTGATTCCGATTCCTAAAGTGCCACGCGGAGGCTTGCGTTCAAATTCCAGAGATTTCAAATCTGTCAGCAATGCTCCCGTGATGCGATTTAGAGCAACGGATTGCGCGTACTCAATCTGTGCCTTGGTCCAGAAGTTTTCTTGTCCCGCAGTATGGCCGCAATACGGGCAGTGGAGCGGCAGATTCTCGCCCTTGAGTCCTGTCCCGAATTCAATCTTGAAATACCCCTCGCATTCCGAACCTGGGCACTCTCTACCTGTCAAGCCGCGCTCGTCGGGTTCGATGGCGACGCTAATCTCGTTCCCAACGGCGCCTAGATTGTCGAGGCTCATATACAGCTGAGGATAACACTTGTTACCAACTTGAAGCAGGTCTGTGGGGCCGCCGATTATTGCTCGACGTTGGTTCGATTGTTGATGCTGCGGCAGCTTTTTCATAGTACCCGCTTTGGTGGGCCAACCGAGAGCGGACAAGAGCGAGGCGAGCGCCGCAAGTGAACGCTCTTGCCTTAATTTACAGTCCATACAAGCGGCCCCCGAGCACCGCTAGGAATCGGCTTGCGGCCAGTGATGCGGCCCGTTGAAGACTTGGGACTGAAACCCTAACGCGAGCAGTCTGCTAGCCAACGTCAGCGGCCCGTCGAATCAGTCATTTGCAACCGCCGATGTGGGCAGGTTATTTGAAAGGCTACGGGCAGCCTGATAGACCGTCCCGACACTGACGCCCAACTCGCGCGCCACAGCGGGCCAGGACAGGCCGGAGGCGCGCAATCGGGCAATCCTGGCGGCGTCCACGGCCACGCGGGGCCTGCCTAGCCGTTTGCCTTTCGCCCGCGCGTTTCGCAGACCCGCCCTGACGCGCTCGGCAATCAAGCTCCGCTCTAGTTCGGCCACGGCACCTAGCACGGTGAAGATCATCTTGCCGGTGGGCGTGGTGGTGTCGATTTGCTCGCTGAGACTGACGAATGCGATTCCGAGCGAGTTGAAGGTTTCGAGTGCCCGCAACAGATGGCTGACGGATCGGGCGAAGCGATCAAACTTCCAGACGACAACCGCGTCGAAGCGTCTACGGCTCGCATCGGCCATCAGCCTGTTTAGCTCCGGGCGCGAGTCTTTTGCGCCACTGATGCCTTCGTCGAGATACTCGCCCGCGACCTGCCAGCCGCGAGCCTCGCAGAATTGCCGAAGCTCACGGGTCTGCAAGCCGATGTCCTGCCCATGATTCGAGGTGCTGATACGTCCATAGATGGCGGCTCGCATGGCTCACGCTCCCATTAGCTCGATTTCGAGTTTCATCAGGCATTCGCGCACGTTATTGCCACGCGACAGCCGCTCGATGTTTGGCTCCGGTGCGCCGTTCGATTCCGCTTGCCAGACACGCCGCAGTAGCTCAACGAGCGAACCATTGAGGCCGTAGCTTGAAAATTCGAGCACGCGGCACCGGCTCAGGAATCGCGCTTCGAGCCGGTCGGTTGCGTTGCATGTGAAAATCCAGATCGTGTTTGGGACAGGCTCGCTCGAATCGAGCTTGGACAGTAGGCACTTTTGTGCAGCATCGCTCATCGCGTCTGCCTCATCGCAGATCACGACATGGAATCCGCCGGAGAGAGGCACGTAATTGCACTGCCGCACGGTAGCTTCCAATACGTCCAAGCGGCATTGCTGCGAGCCGATATGATGTGTCTCTGCGCCTAGCTCTGCCGCCAGAGCAAGAGCCATGCTCGTTTTGCCGACGCCCGGAGGCCCTACAAAGAGCCAAGCGGACGGGTAAGGATTCGCGGCCAATTTCGAGAGAATCTTGCGTTGCTTGTCCAGACCGGCAAACTCTGTGATGCGCAGGGGCCTGTACTTCTCAGCAAGGGACTGCGGAAATGCGAAAGTGGGAGTGCTCATCGCGCACCCCCTTTCAGCGGCTCCGTCTGCGAAATGTGAAAAACGGTTGTGGTCCACGGACGGCGGAGAATCTTCGGCTCGCCCGTGTCCTGATCTATTTCCTTGCTCTTGGTCTCAATCAACGTGCAAATCTTGACGCCATGCTCGCCCTTGCGGACGTAGCGTCCGAGTGCTTTCCATGCGTCGAACGTGAACACATTCTCGCGGGGTTTGATTGCGGATTCAGGTATGCCCTTTGCCGCGAATCCCTGGATTATCGCGGGAAAATTGCTGAACGATTGGCCGGAGACGGCACGCTTGAGAGATTCGAGTTGTGACTGCGAGATATTGCCTTGCGGATGGCCCGTTGCTACAGTCGCGTTAGCTTCCATGTGAATCACCTCACTTTGGGAGTTAGGCTCTGTCGGCTGCTGATAACAGTCGGCAGGGCCGCTTTGTTTCTACGTGTGACTCATTGCCTTACGCGCCTTCTCCACGTCCGTTTTAGTCCAAAGCCGGATTTTCAGTCTGCCCACTTGCTCAAGCGGGGGAAACGGGATTCGCTTCCCGCGAATGAGACGCTGCAAGTTAGGCCGCTGAATACCGAGCATCTTGGCCGCTTGATCAGTGGAATAGCGTCGCATGATACATCCATGTATCACTGATACAGGTATGTGTCAATAGGCAAGAATTGTCGGCCCGTGCTTTCAAAAATCCCTGCTCGCACCGTCTCCGCAAGTGATTGATTCTCCGTGCCCGATTCCGGGCCATCTGAGCCGTCAGAAAACACTCGTTAATTGAAAGCCTCGCGGCTGGGCGGCCCGCGCAGATGGCTTGCAAATCCCGGTCGAATCTCGCGTCGCTTGGGTAAGCCACGCGAAATTCGCAGCCAATTCGCACGCGATTCCGCACCGCTGTATGATAGGGAGCCTGCCCGCAAATGCTGAGCTTCGATCAAACGCGATTCGCAAACAAAGTCCCAGGTCCTGAGAAAACTGGCGTCGGTGCCCCCCCCAACACCCCCCTTTAGGCCGGGGTATCAAATGGGAACCCTTCCCCCTAGCTCGTTGGGGGTTCCATTTTTCAAATATCCCGGCCATGTGTTCCAAAACGCCCCGGACACGTCAAAAGTGCTCTCCAAGCCACTGATTTCGCGCAGCTTGCAACCTCGTTCTTGGCCTCCCACGCCCTCACCCCTGCCCCTCCGCGTTGCGTTCGTCTGCGGCCTTCCTATTGCGAAGTTCTCACCGCACCGATCCCCGTTCTCCTTCGCCGGGGGTTCACTTAACACAAAGGGGTGCCCGCAACCATCCCGCAACTTTGTCCGGCACAAACAATCAAAACTTCGATTTGGCCTCTACTCAAATGTCCTCAAAACGGCGCCGCACCCTTAAACTAGAACAATGGCGGCGACCCAAACCTTGAACCTAGTCGAGTTTGCTTTCGACCCGAGCGACGAATCGAACGATTCGATCCGGCGCTATTTTGAAGCCCTGTTCAGGCTAGAGGAGTCGGCTGTTGACGCGGGTGTTATGCTCCGCGTGCAAGGCCAGCGGACCAGTGAGCGAAAGGAAAGCTCATTGGCTCGCAAAAGGTATCAAGTTGGATCGCTCAGGCTTCGTAACAAATCCTGGGTTGCTCGCTGGCGAGAGGACATCGTTGGCACCGATGGCGTCGTTCAGCGCGTGCGTGTCGCCCGCGTTGTCGGAACGCTCAGCGAACTACCCACAAAGAAACTTGCGCGTCGGCGCCTTGAGGTTCTGTTGGCGCGCATCAACTCGGCTGGGTATCGTCCTCAACGAGTGGCGACCCTGGCCGACTTTGTAGAGCGTTGGAGGGTGGAAGTGCTGTCTCAACGGAAACCGTCTACCCAAGCGGCCGCCGAAGGCCATCTCCGCAAGTACATCGTTCCAGAGTTGGGGCGGCTTCGGTTGGAAGAAATCACCGTTGAGCGGCAACAACAGTTCATCGCCAAGTTGTCGCCGCAGATGAGCCGAAAGACCCTGCTGAACGTTCTCGGCACACTCGGCTCCATGCTGGGCACCGCTACGGCATGGGGCTATGTTACCGAGACGGTCAACCGCAAGAAGCTCGCACTACCTCATTACTGCGAACGCTCCGAGCCTCGTTTTTTCGCAGTCGAGGAAATACGCCGGATTGTTGTGGCGGCACCCGAACCGCTTGGCACCATCTGTTTTCTGGCGGCCAGCACGGGAATGAGGGAAGGTGAACTTTTCGGCTTGAAGGTCGATGACCTCGACTTCAAGGGCAACGTTATCCATGTGAGGCGTTCGGTATGGCGCGGCAAGATTCAAGCTACCAAAAGCCGTTCCAGCAACCGGGTGCTCCACATGCCCAGTATTCTAGCCGTGCGGCTTAAGTCGTACCTTGAAACGTGGCGGCCGAACGCGCTGGGTTTGCTCTTTGCATCACGACAGGGAACACCCATCCGGCCTAGTCACATCGTTCCGCGAAAGCTACATCCGTTGCTCGATCGGCTGGGAATCGAGCGGGCCGGTTTTCACGCGTTCCGGCACTCACACAGCACGCTGCTTGTTGAATTGGGGGCGTCGGTGACGACTGCTCAGGCACAACTTGGGCACAGCGACCTTGCCACAACAATGCGGGTGTACACGCACCTGATCCCGCAATCACAACGTGATGCTGTGGACCGCTTGGCGGGTGTTTTGGACTCTAATGGACCCGAAACCGTCAGTAAGCTATTGAATTGATTGGAGCGGGATAAGGGAATCGAACCCTCGCCTCGACCTTGGCAAGGTCGCGTACTACCACTATACGAATCCCGCGTGCCAGAAAAGTATACAACAACACAACGCTTATAGCATGTGGCCGGAGCATGAACAAGAGCCCCAAAGACCGCGTTCGGGCGGTCGAAAACCAACAGGCGGGCGAACTAGCGACGAATGGACACGCCCGCCCCGCAGCCGGAGGGCAGTCTAGTCAACTTCGAGGATACGGGTCGCTTTTACGATCGGCGATTTCTTTTGACGCTCGGCAAAGCGGACGGCGCGGTCGCGGTCGATATAGACGCGAGCGAACTTCTCGCCGTCGTGGTAATAGACAGTCACCTGCCAGTGGCGGTGCCTGCGACGCCGATCCTGGTGCAATCTGCTGGATTTCCTAGTCCTTGTCTTCTTTTTCACGGTTAGGTAGCCTTGGGAAAATCAAGTGACTATCGCAAGTTCAGCGGAGACGCGCAAGTAGCAAATTAAGGGTTAACACCTTTATTACCTAGCGCTTCCGGGTGTAAGGCTGATTCCAGGGCACGCGGAGAAGTTCTGCTTCCGACATTATCATGACCGCAAACTGCCGTTGGTGGCAACGGCGTTGCGCCGAGCGATCCAGAACCTCAGAGGACAAGGTCGGCGGGTTTGAAATTCAAGTCGTCGAGGACCTGCTTCTTGAGCCTATACAGCAAAGGGCTATCGCTCGTTTGGGCGTAGACGAAATCGCCCGACGGCTTCGAAATTCGAACGGTTAATTGCCTGCCAGCCGTGTCGGTAAGAATCGCGCGGACGGCTGGACCAGCAAGCTGGGCCACAAGGTTTGCCGACGGGTGGTCGATGACTTCGTCAGCCCGCAAACTAGTGAGCGGGTCGAGCACCCTCCAACTTGCGGCGGACTTTCCTTTCTGAGCCTCGGGGACCTGGATGGTCCACTCGCCCGGCTTGTCCTTCGTGCTGGCGACAACGATGTCGCCGTTTGCGTTGTAAATCTCGATCCGCTGGATGTCGGCCGGATCGAGGCGGACGACGGCTTTGTTGCGCAGCTCGCCGAAGCGTTCCGACAGCTTGTCGTAGACGTCCTGGGTAACGCGGAAAACCATGGGCCGCGAAACGTCCCGCGCAAAATAGCTGTCGCCATCCTTTTTACCAACGAGTAGTGTCGATTTCTGGCCCCTTTCGTCTGTGACGGCGAAAGTAATGGCTGGAGCTGCGAGGCCGTACTTGCCCAGGTTTTCAGGCTTTTCGCTCGCGACGCCGTTCATTCTGGCGTTGGCCACCGTGGTGAGAAGCGAATCGATGGCGGACTTGTCCGCAAGCGACTCCGAGGGCTTGGTCAGCTTCCAACCGTCTTTGTCTCGCGCCGCAGCCAACTCGCCGGAGGAGTTCTTGAGATCGAAGGATGCGGTCTGATCCCTATCGACATACAACACCGTGCGATCGCGCAGTTGGTCGAGAGGCTTATCCGTGCTGGTCAGAAGCGATTGCGGCAGGAGGGAAACGGCTTGCCCGCCGTCCACGACCGTGTAAACGGATGCGCCAGTGAAGTCCTTGTCGCCGATCAAGAGCGAATGCTTCGCGCCGTTCTGAAGCTGGAATTCCAAAGATACCTGAGGCGGGTCGAGGCCGTACGCTTTTCGCCGGTCGGGGCTCCCCGGCTCCGTCTGCGCGACACGGTCGCTGGCAAGCTGATCGACGATTCCGTCGGCGGCGGGCTGGTCCGCTTGCGTCTCAATCGGTTGAACGATTTGCCAGACGCCGCTGCGTTTTTCGAGATGCACGGGGGCATCGCCTGGCTTCGCCGGATACGCAAGAGTGAGCGACGCGACGTCCGACGCCTGGATCGAGAAGGCAAGCTTCGAGGAATCCGCGGGCGACTTCTGGTTCTTACCGCGCACCCAATCGAAATAGTAGACCGCGGCGCCGAGTACGATGGCGCAGAGGAGCACGATCAGAGTCGGCTTCCGGATCATCGCAACCCCCGTAGTTCCCTACCGGCGCTTCCACCAGATCGAGATTCCCATGATGATTACAAAACCGGGCAAAAGAAAAAGCTCGAACCAATCGAGCCCGGCCGCCTGGCCCTGCGTCAGCGTGATGCGGCGATTTGTGGCGGTCTTGGGCCGGATGGAGATCAGGTTCTCGTCCTGCGCGAGCCAGTCGATCGTGTTGAGAAAGAGGTCGCCGTCGCTCTGGGCGCCGAACCATGGATTGGCGGCGAACGCCGAATTCCCAATCACGACGAGGCGCGATTCACGGTCGCCGGACTTGCGATCGGCAGCGACACCCAGCGAAAGGGGTCCCGCCGTGCCCGTCTTCGGATTGAAGCTTACTTCTTTCTGGCCTTTTTCGAGGCCAGGAATCGTGAAACTGGCTTGCGAGGTCTTCAGCAACTCGACCGTTTCGGGATCGAACTTCTGCTTGTCGGCGACGGAAACGGTGCGCGCCATGGGAAAGAGCGTCATCGTTCGCGCCAGGTTCTTCGTGATGGGGCTATCGCCGTACTGCAAGACGATGGGAAACGTCGGGCCGGTGCCGAAGAGACGACCGGCGCCGCTGGCGTCGATGACGACGTTCTTTCCCACGTTGACATTCCATGCCTGAAAGATGTCGTTGAGTTTCGGGTCGGTCTCGGGATCGATCTCAATGAGAACCTTTCCACCCCCGTCGAGATACTTGCCGACCATCGCGGCTTCCTGCGGGAAGAAGGCCTGCGTGGGGCCGGCGATCACGAGCACGTCACAATCGGAAGAGACGGAGCCGGCGGATGCGAGATTGACCGTGTTTGTGGCGTAGGTCTCCTTCTTGAGCTGCTGATCGACAACCGTGTAGCCCTGAGCGCTATCGTCGGTGAGCGATTTCTCGCCGTGGCCGGTGACGAAGCAGACCATCTTCGTTTTGTCGCGCGTGACTTTCAAAAGCGCGCCCGTGATGTTCTCTTCCGTGAAACCGCCTTCGGCCTCGGGCTCGAGGTTCTGCTTCCGGGAGCCCAATGCGAGGATGACGTCGCCCATACGGGTCGCTCCGTAATTCTTCGCGACGTCGGGCTTTTCTTGCGGGTCCACATTCTGGAACTTGATGTGAGAGCTCAGGTTCCTGTATTCGGCCATGAGATCGTCGAGCTGCGTATCGGGTGTCTTCGCAAATCGCACAATCGTGACGTCCTGCTGGAGCCCGCTAACGATCTTGCGCGTCTGGTCCGAGAGGGTGAAGAGCTTTTCACTGGTAAGGTCGAACCGCTTGTGGTGCCGGAAGCCGAGGAAATTCAAGATAACAAGAATCGCGAGCACCGCGAGAGCTAGAACCCCGGTGTTCGTGCCTAGGCGCGACGAGCGCTTGGAGAAAAATGCCAGAATCCCGCGAAAACCGAGAACGACCGACGCGAGGACCAAAACGCCGCCGGCGATCAAAAGCGCCTCGCTCGTGTGCGTCCATTCGTTCTGGATCGTGTAGCGCACGTAGCCGGAGATCAAGCAAGCGACGCCGATCGTCCCGGCGAATTCCGCCCAACCCAGCCGTTGTTGTTTCATCTAGGCCCGCCTCCAGCGCATGGAGTCAATGGAGCGGACAGTCAGAAAAACGAACAGGGCAGGAAGGGTGACATAATAGATGAGGCTAGAGGTGTCGATGATCCCGCGCGTAAAGTCGTCGTAGTGCCGGATCACGGACAGGTATTGCAGAACCTGTCCGAGCGTGCTGTCGGTGCCGCGCACGCTGAAATCGATTACCCAGAGCCCCAGACTTGCGCCGAAGCTGAGGGCGAATGCGATCAACTGGCTTTCCGTAAGCGACGAAATAAACGAACCGATCGCCAGCAGCGACCCGCCCAGCAGCAAGGCACCCAAGTAGCCCGCCAGCATCAGGCTCCAGGGCGGACGTGGTTCGCTATGAAGGCACATGTAGGCGACGTAGACGGCCGTGGGAAGCAGCATGACGGCGAAAAGGGTGAGCGAGGCGAGGTATTTTCCAACCACGATCTGCGTCTCCGTGATCGGCGACGTCATCAACAGCTCCATTGTTCCGCGCTTGCGCTCCTCGGCATACACGCCCATTGTCAGCATGGGCGCCATGAACAGGATCAGAGTGGAAAGCAGGCCGAAGAACGCGCGCATCACCTCACCGGGAATGTCCATCTCAGAGGGCATGCCCTGCATGGCCATCTCCAGCGATTGCCGCATCGCACTGCCAACGTAGAGGTAGAAAAAGAAGCCCGCCAAAAGCAAGAAAACCGCGACGACGATATACGCCACAGGGGAAACGAAGTAGTGGCCCAACTCCTTGCGATAGATTGCGTACAGGCTCTGCATCTTCGGTCTTGCTCCTGTCACTCCAATTCGATTCGGTCATTCAATCAATAATTCAATCAATTCGACGGCTGCGCGTGCGTTGCGTCGTCGGTAGTCAACTGGAGGAAGATGTCCTCAAGGCTCAGGCTGATTCCGCGCAGTTCGTAAAGCGCCCAACCCTTTTCTACGATTTTCGCGGCGATCTGGCTGCGGACATCCTGGCCTTGCGCGGCCTCAACCGTAACGGTCAGGTGGCCGTCGGGGCGCACGGGGCCGATGTCGACGCGACTCACGCCGGTAACCTGCGCCAGCGCGGCGGCGAGGAGTTTTTCCGGAGCCTGAACGTCAACATGAATCTTCAGCCCGCCCTTAAGCTGGGTGGTCAGGTTTTGCGGCGTGTCGACGGCCGCGATCTTGCCTTTGTTAATGATCACGACGCGATCGCAGGTCATGCTGACCTCGGGCAGTATGTGGGTGGAAAGGATGATCGTGTGGCTGCCAGCGAGGCCCTTGATGAGGTTGCGGACTTCAATGATCTGCTTGGGATCGAGACCGACGGTCGGTTCGTCGAGGATGATGACGTCCGGATCGTGGACGAGGGCCCCGGCGAGGCCCACACGCTGCCTGTATCCGCGCGAGAGGCGCTTGATCAGCTCGGTGCGTTTGTCAACGAGACTGGTCTTCGCGAGCGCTTCGGCGACGCGCGTGCGCCGGGTTCCCGCCGGAGCGTTCTTGATGCGTAGCACGAAATCGAGGTACTCCCCAACGCTCATGTCCGGGTAGAGCGGCGGCGCTTCAGGCAGATAGCCGATGCGGCGGCGGACTTCACGCGAGTCTTCGAAAACGTCGAAGCCCGCGATGCGAGCCGTCCCTGAGGTCGCGGGCATGTACCCGGTGAGAATGCGCATCGTGGTGGTTTTTCCGGCGCCGTTCGGGCCGAGGAAACCCAGGATTTCGCCCTTGTTTACGCTGAAGGAGACATGGTCCACGGCCGTGACGGCGCCGTAGGATTTTGTAAGGTTCTCGACCTCAATCAATGCCTAACTCCCCCCGCGGTATTAAGCCAACCCACAAGAAAATTGATTCACCGCATCCCAAGCCGTTTCTTATATACCAAAAGCTTCTCAAAATTGAAAATCGCCGCCCACGCCACACTCCCGGGAGCGCGCCGGAGTGAGTACCCGTCCTGAGCCCGTGCCGTTGGCACAGTCGGAACATCGCAGGCAACGGGGGCCCCGTCGCGTGCATCCACATCGCTGGACCATGTTGTCCCGCGGGCGCTCGCTGGGATATGGTGAAAACGGCGTTTGCCAAAGATGGCTGGAGATGTGCGTTGACACTCCCCGGCCGTTTTGTTATTCAACACGTTTGGCTGCTTGTGCCGTGAGTCCGAGAGGCGGGTATCCCGTCCGGCTTGGGCGTGTCCGAGAAGAAATCCACGATTGAACAGGATCTTATGAAGGCGTATGCCCGAATCGAAGGCCGCTCCGTGCCAGGAATTGAGCTTGATGGGCTTGATGGGAAGGACCGTCACGGATTGAGGCTGCACCGGCGAATAGCGGCGGTGTGCCTGGCTTGCATGGGTTTGGTCTTGCTCTCATCATGCGGCGGGGGGAGCGGTACGAGCATCGCCATTCAGATCGAGCCCAGCCAGACTTCGCTGCTATCGATTGACGAGGGTACATCAATCAATTTCACGGCGGCAGTGGGCGGCGACACAAAAAATCAGGGTGTCTGTTGGTCTTTGCCCGGCACGACCACCCCCTGCGGGACTTCGAGCGGGAGCGGGACGGGTTGCGCCGGCAGCGGCGTCGGCGCCGGGCAGTGCGGCGCGCTCAGCAACAACATGCCCTTTTCGGTCACCTACACCGCTCCCACGAACGTTTCGTCAACCATCACCGTCGTGCTCACCGCCACTTCGATTGCGCAGAAGTCGGCGACTCAAACGGTTACGATTACCGTGGTGGTGGCACCGACATTCTCCCTACCTTGCACTTCAACCCCCGCGACTTGCCCCTTGCCGAATGGGGCAAATGGCGTGGCCTACAGCGAGACGCTCACGATCACCGGCGGAGTATCGCCGTATACGTACTCGCTGGCGAACGGATCGCTTCTTCCCAAGTGCCTGAACCTGAATGGCCTGGCGAATTCCACAACCACGACGATTACCGGCACGCCGTGCGGCTCCGGCCCATCGACCTTTACTGTCCAGGTCAAGGACAGCGGGGGTGCGACTGTCTCGCAAGCTTTCTCCATTGCGGTTACGCCACCGCCGCCAGTACACATCACGACCACGAACCTGCCGCAGGGCTTCGTCAATGCTCAATACAGCGCATTCGTCGTCGTGCAGGGCGGAGTGGCCCCGCTGGCGTGGAGCCTCCCGGGGGGCGGAAACGCCCCTGTGGCAAATCTCGGGCTTGTCCTGAACGGAGCGACCGGCCAGATCACGGGCGTCCCGCAAATGGCGGGGACGTTCAGTTTCCAGGTCACCGTCACAGACTCGGCGCTCATCCCACCCAACAGCACACACCAAACAGACACAGAGACGGTTTCCATTACGATTCAGAATCTGCCGGCTTTGTCCATTACGACGTCCGCGCTGCCGACCGGAAGCGTGGCCACGGCTTATAGCGGGTCGCTTCAAGCCACGGGCGGGCTTGCCCCGTACACCTGGACAATCACACAAGGGCTCCTACCCTCCGGGCTGAGTCTTGCCACACTCAGCGACGGCACAGGACAAATTTCCGGCACACCGGTTCTGGCAACCACTGCGACGTTTACCGTCCAGCTGACCGATTCCGAAGCTACGCCCGTCCCGAAAGCAGCGACGTTTACGATTACGGTCAACGCGGGAACGGCGAATCCGAATAGCTTGCTATTCGGCTCGTATGCATTTCTGTTCAACGGATTTGATTCCGGCGGCCCGGTTGCGATCATCGGAACGCTCACGGCAGATGGCAATGGAAACGTCACCGCCGGCGAGGAAGACAGCAACCGAGTTTCGGGCATCGTGAACGGTGTCTCCCTGACGGGAACGTACACGATCGGGACCGATGGGAGAGGCTCGCTCAAGCTTACGGCGGTCAATGGGCAAGGCACTACACTCATAACCAAGTACGACTTGGTCCTCGATTCAACCGGAAACGCGCGGTTTTTCGAGGACAACACTTCAGACCCGACCAATCTGCATCCCGATATTTCGGGAACGCACGGCATGGGCATCCTCAAACCGATGCAGGGGTCGACGTTCTCTGCGGGAAGCCTAAGCGGGGATTACGCCTTTGAATTTTCAGGCCAGGATTCGGCCGGCAAGAAGGAAGCTCTTGCGGGAGTGATCCAAGCGGACGGCAGCGGCTCGTTCGGCCCCGGCGGTGGCGGCGTGAACAGCGACTTCAACGATGCTGGGACCTACAGCTCCCAACCTATTTCCGGTAACTTCTCTGTGGGCACGAGCAGCAGCCGGGGCGCGGCCAGTTTTCTGCTTCAGCCGACGACGAAGTCAGCCACTACGCTGAACTTCGTTTTCTATTTCGTCTCCGCAAACGATCTCTACTTTGTTGAAACCGATACACCCGGAACCACGTTCCCCAACCCCCCGCGCCTGAGCGGCGAAATGATTCTGCAGCAGCCATCGTTCAAATTCGACCAGACCGCTCTCACAGGGTCGAGTGTCGCGACAGAATCGGGCGTGGACGGCAGCAACGCCAGCGTCTTGGCAGGCCTGCTGTCTGCGACAATATGCGATGGCAGCACCGCTGTTTCCCTGAGCTACGACCAGAACGACGGTGGAACGATCACGGGGTCTTCGTTTACCTCAGGGACGTGCGCCGTTCAGCCGAATGGGCGAGTCGCCTTCACAGGCTTCGGCGCTGCGGCGCAAGCGCGGGCTGCGGTGGCTTATTTGACCGGGCCGGGACAAGGATTCCTGTTCGGCAGCGACGCGGCGGTCACGACAGGCCTTTTCGAGCAACAGTCAGGCGGGCCATTCAGCCTGGCGTCCGTCGAAGGAGGCTACACGCTTGGCACTCTGGCTCCGGCCGAACCGCACGTGAACAATTTCATCGGACAGGCAGTGAGCCTCACGGGTATCGGCAGCGTGACGGGCACAGTGGATGAGTACGACGCACCGGTCAGTGCCACTCCCGAAGGCGTGGCTGATATCGGGCAATCGCTCGGCGCGACGGTTAATGGCCTGACAGCAAGTGGCCGGGGAACACTGACGTCAAATCCCTTGCACGGTTTCCCCGTGAACATCATCTTCTATGAGGTTTCGCCGGCGAGCATCCGCGCGATTTCCGCCGACCCGGGCGATGCAAATCCCCAGATAATTACGTTCGATCACTAGCTCTTTTCGCCTGATTCGTCTTCCTTCAACTCCAGGGCGGCGGAATTGATGCAGAATCGCAACCCGGTTGGCTGAGGGCCGTCATCGAAGACGTGTCCCAGGTGGGCGTCGCAACGACTGCACATTACCTCGGTGCGAGCCATGCCGTGGCTCGTATCGCGCTCCATGTCGATGTTCTCCGCCGCGATCGGCTGCCAGTAGCTTGGCCAGCCGGAGCCCGAGTGGTACTTGGCGTCCGAACTGAAGAGCGGCTGACCGCAGCAGACGCAGACATAGGTCCCGGGGGTTTCCGTATCCTCGTACTCTCCGGTGAACGGCGGCTCGGTTCCCTTCTGTCGCGTGACGTGGTATTGCTTGTCCGTCAGCTTCGACCGCCACTCTGCATTGGTCTTCCTGATTTTCTGGCTCATACCGATAAGATACACCACGGCGTCTATTCGATGCACCATAGCAAGCGTTGGTCTTAACTCGTGGAGCGCGTCGCGCGAAGCGGCGCCGTGTGGTAGATTCGGCTCGATGGAACGATGGCGAAAGACTGGACTGATCGGCGTCGGCGGGTGCTTTTTGCTGTTGCTCATCGTCGCGCTTGGAAAATTTTTGGGCACCGAGTCGGCGGGCCGCGGAACGCACTGGAACTCGGCGGCAATCGGGAGCGCGTGTGCCGGAATTCGCGTGCAGGAGCTCGATCCCACGCATGCCGCCGTGATTTTCCTGTACGACCTTGACAACAAGACCGACGCCGACTACGAGCTCGACAAGGGGCCGAATGTCGTGATCATGGGCCGGCTGAAACCCGGCGGCACGCTCAGCTCCGCCGAGCAGGTCAGCTTGAACTCCGCGGCCTTCGTCCCGGCGAGAAACCAGACGCGCATCGCGCTCGAAATCGTCCATCCATTCAACTGGCCCGCACAGAAAGACGCTGCAGCAGAACGCGATTTCAATCAACTCGTCGCAAGCGACAGCTCCAATCTGCTCGGATTCGTGCTGTTCGATCAGACGAATCGCTATCAGATCGAGCTGCCCGCCGCCTGGCCGGGCGCGGAGCAGGCCTTCTCAAAGTGACGCCGATCGTCTCGTGCTCACCTCGTGGCGAACAGATCCGGCGTGAGCGCGCTTGTTCGCGCGGCACGCGCCTTGAAGTGGCACGCCCGCAAGCGTAAAATTGTACGAAATTTGCGGGGTTGACATGTTGCGGCCCTTCTCCCGCAACTTGAGGAAAGCACGGGAGTCATGGGCAACGCCTCGGGGCAAATCAAAGACACTTCGTCCTTCTCCGACCGCCGCGTCTACTCGCGCCAGCCGCTCCGATCGCTCTCCTACGTGGAACTCGACGAAGGCAACGGCGGAATTGTACTGAACATCGGTGAAGGCGGGTTGTCCGTGCAAGCGGTGATGAGCTTGATGGACGATTCCCTGCCGCGAATGCGGTTTCAGCTGTCGCATTCGAAGGATTGGGTGGAAGCAAGCGCGCGGATCGCTTGGACGAATGACTCGAGGAAAGTGGCCGGCCTGCAGTTCGTCAATCTTCCAGAACAGGCTCGCAGCTATATCCGCGAGTGGCTGTCCCGCGAGGCGTCTCAAGCCGAAGGGGCGGAGCAACAGGGGCGGGAGGAGCTAGAAGAGGAAGAGCAAGCCCCTGGGGAACACGCAGGCCCCCGGCTCCCACCAACCCCGCGCGGTACACCCCTCCAAACGAGTGAACCAGTCGCCGCGCGCCCCGCTGCGACGGTCCAGCGCCAACTTACTTCTATCGCCTCAAGGGAAGCCGCGGCCCCGGCGAGCACCTCGGCGCCTCCCGAGCTTCCACCCGCTCCTGTGTACCTGTTCGGCAGGACATTCGACCGACCGGCCAGCACAATCGAGCGCAGCGGCCAGAGGTTCGAGGATCCGTCCGCTGGGGCCTCGCGCTCTCGTAGACTATGGGTTTTCGCGGGCCTCGCGATCGTTCTCGCCGTCGTCTCGCTGGCAGCTGGTTGGGCTGCCGGACGGGGAACCCTGAATAGCCTCCTTGAGAGGATTCGTGGGATTCCACCGGCTCAGAGCGTGGAACAAGACGTGGCAACGTCACTTTCCGGTCCTGCCGCGCAGATTTCCGAGATTGAGGTCGTGGACATCAACAGTCGCCGGTGGACGATCCCCCTTGAACCCCCGGCGAGCGTTCCCGACGGAAACACACGCCGCCAGCCTCCGCAGATACACGACTGGTCGACGTTCGGGGCTTCCCCCTCTGCCGCTGAAACCCGGACGCAGCACCCGACCGACGGAACCGACCAGGAGAAAGCCACTCCACCAATCGTGTCAGCGCCGACGGGCGGCTCGGGAAGCATCTTGCCATCGCCTGGGTCAACTGATTTGCGCAGTCTGGTTCCAGCGCCACCTAATGCGGAATTGCCCACCCAGCCGCAAACCGGAATCCTGCAACGAGGTACTCTCATCTATCACGCCGATCCAATCTATCCGGAGATTGCGAGGCAGCAAAAGGTCGAAGGCACCGTCAAGCTGCGCGTGACGATCGGAGCCGACGGCACCATCCGGAGCGTCATGGTCATCAGTGGACCCGAATTACTGGTTGATGCGGCCAGAAGCGCGGTCCGTCAATGGCGCTATACACCGACTCTGCTGGACGGGAAACCCGTCGAATCCGAGGAGTACGTGTCCATCGTGTTTCAGCTCCCACCTCCCGCCAACTGAAAACAGGCACCGACGCCGCTGGGGAAGAACTGGACCGCGTGTTTACTAGACGGCGATGCCGTCCGCGTTGAAGACCAATTTCGGCCGGAATTCAATAGAATCTGGAGGAAGGAGTCCGGCGTGAGGACGGTGTCCATAACCGGAACATCTGACAGGCAGCGGTTCCGCCGGTCACCGTGGCCAGCCGGGCGCGGGCTTATAACGACAATAGACAATTTGGATTGGACTCCGCGCTCACGCCACGTCTAGAGTTTGCCCCGAAGGGCGAAGCGCGCGCCGAGGCGTTTGCGCGGGCATGGAAAAGGGCGCGCCGCCGAAGGGCTTCAAACCGATCTAGGCTAACGAAAGAGAGAGCATGGTCCCGACCACTCAAGAAAGAGACGCGAGCCACGTTCTGACGCTCGAGGAGATCGCTAACTTCGCGGCGGAGGGCGGCAAGCCGGCAGAAACGCTGATGAACGTCGTTGCGCTGATCGCCAGGCGCTTCGAGACGGATGTTTGCTCGGCTTATCTGCTGGAGCCGGATCGCAACAACCTTGTGCTGGCGGCAACGGTTGGGCTGCGCCCGCAGTGCGTCGGAACGCTTCGGATGACGCTTCACGAGGGCCTCGCCGGCCTCGTCGCAGAGGAGGTACGGCCCATTGCCGTCGAGCGGGCACGCAACCATCCTCGCTTCAAGTACTTCCGCGAAGCGGGCGAGGACCGCTACCAGTCGTTTCTAGGTGTTCCGCTGATCGACCGGGGCGTCTTGCAGGGCGTGCTCGTGGTGCAGACCATCGAGCCGCGCGCCTTTAGCGAAGATGAAATCCGCATGCTGGCGGAGGCGGCTGCGGAGGTCGCGCCCGTGGTGAGCGAGGCACGCGCGCTGGATCGCTTTATCGCGCCCATACAGGAACGGTTGTGGTCGCTTGCGCGCAACCTGTGGTGGAGCTGGGACCACGATACCACGGACTTGTTCCTGGACCTCGACCCTGCGCGTTGGACGCGGCTGAATCACAATCCGATCGCGCTGCTCGCCGAAATTCCACTCGCGAGGCTCGAGCAGCGGGCCACGGAACTCGTCCTGCACAGCCGAATCAACTACGCCTATCGCCGGCAGCGCGAGTATCTGGAGAAGGACAGAACCTGGGGCGCGCGGCACGCGGGCGTCCTGCGGCCGCGTCCCGTTGCGTATTTCTCGGCCGAATTCGGCTTGCACGAGTCGATCCCCATTTATTCCGGCGGGTTGGGCGTGCTGGCGGGCGACCACATCAAGAGCGCCTCGGACCTCGGCATTCCACTGATCGGGATCGGGCTTTTCTATGGCCAGGGCTATTTTCGCCAGCGCCTCGATAAGGACGGCTGGCAGCAGGAAGAGTACCTCGAAACCGACATCAACCAATTGCCCATGGAACGGGCGATCGGAACCAATGGCGAGCCCGTCATGGTTCAGATCGACACTCGCACTGGCTCGATCCACGCAAAGGTTTGGCGCCTGAAGGTTGGCCGGTGCGACCTGTTGCTTCTCGATTCCAACGTCGAGGGAAATGCCCCCGAGGACCGGGAACTTACGTCACGGCTCTACGGGGGTGACCGGCGCATCCGGATTCGACAAGAGCTGCTCCTGGGCGTTGGAGGCTTCCGCGCGCTGAGGGCCATGGGGATTACGCCCGGCGTACTCCACCTGAACGAAGGACACAGCGCCTTTGGGGTGCTCGAGTCAATTCGCTGTCGAATGCAGGATGAGGGTTTGGACTTTGGCAAGGCAGCGCCGCGGGTTTCGCGGGAGGTGGTGTTCACCACGCACACGCCCGTGCCTGCCGGCCACGACCGTTTCGACCTCGGCCTGATCGAGGAGCACCTCGGTCCTCTCCGCGACTCATTGGGTCTCTCTTCGGAACGATTCCTGGCGCTTGGACGGGAATACCCGGACAACCAAAGTGAAGAGTTCTGTATGACCGTGCTGGGATTGAAGCTGTCTCGGCGCGCCAATGCGGTTTCGGCGCTGCACGGCGAGGTCTCTCGCGCAATGTGGACAGGACTATACCCGGGCAAGCCGGAAGACCAGGTTCCGATCGGGCACATCACGAACGGCGTACATGTTCCGTCATGGCTTGCTCCGCAGATGTACCGACTCTATGACCGCCATCTGGGTACTGGCTGGTACGAACACAGCAGCGAGGCGCGCATCTGGGAAGGGATTGAGAACGTCGATGATGGAGAACTTTGGGAGACGCACCTCAGCCTGAAATCGCAGCTTCTGCAATTCGTGCGGCGCCGCGCAGTCCGGCAAGCGGAGCGCCGTGGCGAACCCAAAGAAGTTGTGCAGGCGGTTTCGCGCGCGCTCAGCCCCGACGCTCTGACCATCGGATTCGCCCGCCGCTTCGCAACCTACAAGAGAGCCAATCTGTTTCTCGCCGACATCGAAAAGCTCGCGTCGATGGTGAACGATCCGAAGCGGCCGGTACAGTTCGTTTTCGCCGGAAAAGCGCACCCGCTCGATGAACCGGGCAAGCGCGTGCTGCAACAAATCGCGGAATTGATGCGCAACCCGCGCTTTGCCGACAAGTTCATTTTCGTCGAGGACTACGACATCAACGTCGGGCGCCATTTCGTGCAGGGCGTGGACGTCTGGCTGAACAATCCGCGGCGGCCGCTCGAGGCGTCCGGCACGAGCGGACAGAAGGTAGTGCTCAACGGCGGTCTGAATCTCTCCGTGCTTGATGGATGGTGGGCCGAAGCATACGATGGTTTGAACGGTTTTGCCATCGGGACCGGCAAGACGCACTCCGACATGAATGTTCACGACACGCGCGACGGCGACGATCTGTACCGTACGCTTCGCGAAGAAGTGATCCCGCTCTACTATCAGCGCGATCGCGACGGATTGCCGCGTGGCTGGATCAGACGCATGAAGCGAACCATTCGGACGCTCGGATGGCGGTTTAACGCTGACCGCATGGTGATGGACTACACGCTGAAATGCTACGTGCCCGCCGCCGGTGGGACGTCGAGTGACATGCGCGCGAGAACGTAAGGGCCTGTCGCACGCGTCCGGAATTCGAATGGCTTTCCGGTGCGCCGTGTGCCCGATTTCTTTCACCTCCCGTCGGCTCCATCCGCCTTGGGCCAGCACGACTGGCAACACAACAACCGTGGTCATTCCGAAACCGCACATGTAAAATCGCATCAGATACACCGAGACAATCGACAGTGACCATATTTCAGGGACTCGTTGTTACGCAGGACAACGGCAATTTCGCCGTTTCAGTGCAGCAGCTCGATCGCGACGCGCTGCCTCCCGGCGAAGTGCTCGTGCGGGTCGCTTACTCCAGCCTGAACTACAAAGACGGCCTGGCAGTTACCGGCAGACCCGGAGTGATCCGAAAATATCCAATGGTGCCGGGGATCGATCTGGCGGGAACAGTTGAAGAGTCATGTTCACCGCAATTCAATCCGGGAGACGAAGTGGTGGTCACCGGCTGCGGCACGTCGGAAACATTCTGGGGTGGCTACGCCCAGCTCGCGCGGCTCAATGCAGAATTCATCGTTCCGCTGCCCAAGGGCATGACGCTCAAGCAGGCCATGGGCGTGGGCACGGCAGGGCTCACGGCGATGCAGAGCGTGATGGCGCTCGAGCTGCACGGTCTGAGGCCGACCGGACGCGAAGTGGTGGTAACCGGGGCCGCCGGCGGAGTAGGCAGCGTGGCCGTCGCGATCCTTGGGCATCTCGGCTACAAGGTAGCCGCTTCCACGGGCCGCATCGAGCTGCACGAATACCTCGGCGAACTCGGCGCGAGCGCGATTCTCGATCGTGCCACGCTGGCAGCGGCATCGAAGCGCCCTCTCGAATCCGAACGCTGGGCCGGCGCGATCGACAACGTCGGCGGCGATACGCTGGCCGGGTTGCTGCGCTCAATGGCCACCGGCGGGAGCATCGCATCGTGCGGTCTGGTCGGCGGCGCGGCGCTCAGCACGACGGTGTTTCCGTTTATCCTGCGCGGCGTGAATCTGCTTGGAATCGATTCGCTGCACCTTTCGAACGCGCGGCGCCGCGAAATCTGGCAACGCATTGCGCGGGATCTCCCTATGCGCTTGCTCGACGGGATGATGCAAGTGGAGCCCCTCGGAAAGATTCGAGAACTCGGTGAACAGATACTGGCAGGAAAAATTCACGGCCGGACCGTGATCGACGTAAACGCGCAGAGATGAGTACCTTCAGACCAACGCAGTTTGGCGGCGGATCCTCGGAGCGGACTCGCTCGGGAAGATTCGGCTCTGCCGGAGCGGAGAGCAACGCCCAATCCAGGAATCCAAACCGAAAGGCCCCGTGGAAGCTACTTCCCGACGTGTGGGCGCTGATCAAACCGCGCCGGAAAATCCTCGTGATCGGCTTCGCCCTGATGGTAATCAACCGCCTTTCGGGGCTAGTGCTTCCCGGTTCAACCAGGTACTTATTCGATGACGTTATCCTCAAACATCAGGGACGTCTGCTCGCGCCGCTGATATTGGCGGTGATTGCGGCGACGATCGTGCAAGGGTTGACCTCCTACACGCTGACCCAGCTTCTATCGAAGTCGTCGCAGCGGTTGATCACGGAGCTGCGCATTAAGGTACAGGCACACATCGGGCGCCTGCCGGTAGCGTATTACGACTCCAACAAAACGGGCGTGCTGGTCTCCCGGATCATGAGCGACGTTGAAGGCATTCGGAACCTTATTGGCACGGGATTGGTCGAGTTCGCCGGTGGAATCCTGACCGCGATTTTCGCGCTCGCATATCTCTTGCGGGCGAGCGTTTCGATGACCGTTGGAGCGTTTGCGTTCGTGCTGATCTTCGGCGTTGGCCTGAGCCAGGCGCTGAAGAAAATCAGGCCCATGTACCGCGCGCGGCCGAAGATCAATGCCGAGGTCACCGGGAGGCTGACGGAATCGCTCGGCGGCATACGTGTCGTAAAGGGCTACCACGCCGAGGAGCGCGAGGAGAAAGTCTTTCAGGCCGGAGTGCAACGGCTGCTCGACAACGTGCTGCAAACTCTGGCCGCAACGTCTCTGATGAGTTTCTCCGCGACCGCGCTGATGGGGCTGGTCACGGCGTTGATGATGTTCCTCGGCGCCAGAAACATTCTTGCAGGGACAATGACGCTGGGACTTCTCGTGTCCTACATGGCCTTTCTCGCGATGCTGATTGCGCCCGTGGCGCAGATCGCAGCGATCGGTCCGCAGATGACCGAGGCGCTGGCGGGCCTCGAGCGCACCCGCGAAGTGCTGAATGAAAAGCTCGAGGACGAGGATCCCGGACGCACGGTTCGGCTCGGTCGCCTCGATGGGCGAGTCGTTTTTGAAAGCGTCTGCTTCGCCTATGACGTCGGGAAGCAGGTGCTGTACGACGTATCCTTCGAGTCTGAGCCAGGCACGGTGACGGCATTCGTCGGCCCGTCGGGCGCCGGCAAATCGACGATCATCGGCCTGATAGCGGCGTTTTATGTGCCCACGGCGGGCCGTGTTTTGGTTGACGGGATCGATCTTGCGCACGTGCGGCTCGATTCCTACCGCACGCAGCTTGGCGTCGTGTTGCAGGAGACGTTCCTCTTCGACGGCACGATCCGGGAGAACGTCGCTTTCGCTCGTCCGGATGCCCGCGAGGAGGAAATTCTCGCCGCTTGCCGCATCGCTCGCGTTGATGAGTTCGCGGAGACGTTCGAGAAGAAGTACGCCACGCTCGTCGGCGAGCGTGGCGTGAAACTCTCGGGCGGCCAGAAGCAGAGAGTCTCGATCGCCCGCGCGATTCTGGCCGACCCGCGCATTCTGATCCTCGATGAAGCAACGTCGAGCCTCGATTCCGAATCGGAGGCGCTGATTCAGGAGGGACTTCGCTACCTCATGCATGGGCGGACCACCTTCGTCATCGCGCACCGCTTGTCCACGATTCGGCGCGCCGATCAAATTCTTGTGGTCGAAGCAGGGCGGATTGCCGAGCGCGGCACCCACCAATCGCTCTATGCCGCCCGTGGCCGCTACTACGATCTCTATACCAAGCAGCATGGCTTGGAAGCGAATCTCTTCCTCGCGCCCGGCGAGGGAGATGCCGAACCTGAAGAAGCTTACGCGGGCAACGACTCCGGCTCCGGCGGTTCGAGAGACTCGGCGCTGACGGACGCCATCCGTTTGATTCGCGAGCGCGGGACTTAATGCTCCGGCCCGCCATCCAGACAATTCGGATCAAAATAGGACCCACTCGGCGCGAGCCAGAAGGGATAATACCGGTCACTCGGAACACGCGGGATGTCTGAAGCAGAAATAACCGGCGAGATTTTCGGTGCGCTGCCGTCCACGGACGGTCTGCCCACGGCCCGGCGCCGCTGGGCGATGTTCACCTATTCGACTGGACTTGCCATGTCCGTTCTGGACGGCAACATCGCCAATACGGCTCTGCCGAAAATCGCCGTGCAGCTTCACGCGAACCCGGATGTATCGATCTGGGTGGTCAACGCGTTCCTGCTCGCGGTTTCCATTTGCGTAGTGCCGCTTTCTTCGCTCGTGGACATTATCGGCTATAAGCGCGTCTACCAGGCCGGACTCGCACTCTTCACTCTCGCGTCGGTGGGATGTTCTCTTCCGCACTCGCTCGAGACGCTCGTTCTCGCGCGCATCTTCCAGGGTGTTGGCGCGGCCTGCATGTGGAGCGTCTCGGCAGCCGTCATGCGCTACACGTATCCGCGTGCGCTGTTGGGCCGCGGAGTGGGGCTGAGTGGAATCGTCGTCTTCACGTCCGCCGCCGCCGGGCCGAGTATCGCCTCCGGGATTCTCGCCGTTGCTTCATGGCACTGGCTCTTCGCGATCAACATCCCGTTCGGACTCCTGGCCCTGAGCCTCTCCGAAAAGTTCCTGGCTCCGGCTGAAGGCACGCGCCACCGCTGGGACTTGTGGAGCGCGGTCCTGACGGGTGTGACAGTGATTCTGCTGGTCACCGGCATCGACGGGATCGGCGAGCGCGACTATCGCGGGATAGCGGCGGCCGAGCTGGTTGGCGCTGCGATCTTAGGGGTGCTCCTGGTTCGGCGGCAAATCTCGCTTCCCGTTCCGATGCTGGCGATCGATCTTTTCGAGCGGCCTGTTTTCGCGCTCGCATCCGTCGCTTCGTTATGTGCCTTTATGGCGCAGGGATTGGCGTTTGTTGTGCTGCCCTTCTACTTCGTGGATGGTCTGGGCGTTTCCCAGGTGAAGGCGGGACTGCTGCTGACTCCCTGGCCGATTGCCGCGGGGGTCATGTCGCATATCTCAGGGCAGCTCGCGGACCGGCATTCCATCCGGATCCTCGGCACCACTGGAATGCTTGGCATGAGTGCAGGCCTCTTGCTGCTTGCGCTGGCGCCGGCGCATCCGACCACCTTTGATATCGCGTGGCGGGCGGCGCTCGGCGGCGCCGGGTTTGGTTTCTTCGGTGCGCCGAATAACCGGGCGATGGTCGCGAGCGCGCCGCGGGAGAGAAGCGGCGGCGCGGGCGGGATCGCCACGATGTCCCGGCTGCTGGGACAGTCCATCGGGGTTTCCGTGGTAGCTGTGATCTTCGGCGTGGTCGCGCACGGCGGCGTGACGCTTCACAGCGTCAGCATCGCCCTGTTCTGCGGCGCCGGCTTCGCGCTGGCATCGGCGGCCGTCAACACCGCACGGGTTCCGCACATTCAGCCGGACTAGGCGGCACTCGCTCGCTGCCCTACTTTTCTATCACTCCGCAGGCAATCCTGTTTCCGGAGTTCCCCGAAGGGTCAGTCATGTAGTCGTCCGCCTTTTCGTGGATGACGAGCGACGTTCCGCCATCGTGAAACAACGAGTGATCCCCGGGCCCGAGCGTCACGTGCGCAGCGAGTATGGACACCTTTGCCTTGCCGTCCTGGCCCACTTCCAGGTTCGGCAGGTCTCCCGCATGCATCCCATCAGGATTGTTCATTCCGTGCTTCTTCATGTCCGGATTGAAGTGGCCCCCGGCGCTCTTAAAGTCGGGCGGATCGCATTTGCCGACGGTGTGAATGTGTATCCCGTGAGTGCCGGGCGGCAGATTGGAAAGGGTCACCTTGATTTGAACTCCGCCGGAAGTCTGTTTGAGCGTGGCCTTCCCGACGCTCTTGCCCGTCGAATCAACCAGGTTAGCGTGTGCAGTCACAGCCGCCTGCGCGCAGAGCGCAGACGCAAGCAACAGGGCCGGGGCGAAAACCAGAAACCGGATTTTCATGTTGTTCCCTCCTCAGGTGAATCGCTGCAAGATTGCCGGGGCCATACTCGATCAAGGGTCTACGGACCAAAGCGGGCGATACGAATCTACCATAGGTCCCAGCGCGGGCGGCATGCAAATCCCTTTCAGCGCGGGGCATCAGAGTTTTTTTTCCAGCATCTCGACGGCACGCTCAAGCTCCTGACGTGCTTTCCAGAAACTTGCCCATAAGTCTCCGGCCTTCTTGATACGGCCCGTCATGGACTTGATGTTCCAGGTGTCCTCGCGCAGTCGGGAATTCAGCTCGCGCGGCGACACCGGCGCTGATACGGGAGCGTGAGCGAAAGCGCGCACTGAATATACCGATGCGAGCGATTGCCCGCGAGAGTTCTGATGCGCGTCGACGTAGATGCTGCCTGGAGGCCGCTTGCTCAGGCTCCGTTCCGTGGTGATGAGCTCCGGGAAGTCCCTTGCTGTCCACGAAGCAACCAGCTCCACGAATTGCCGGACCTGCTCGTATGTGTATTGCGGGCGAATGGGAATGAAAATATGCATGCCGGTAGCCCCGGAGGTCTTGACGAAGGCTTTCAACCGGAGGCTGTCGAGCCGCTCGGCCAACCCACCCGCGAGCTTGACCACGAAAGAGAACTCGGCCCCGGCGGAAGGGTCAAGATCGAAAAAAATGTAGTCGGGATGCTCCTGGTCGTCGTAACGGCTCGACCAGGGATTGTGATCGATGCATCCTAGGTTTGTTAGATAGAGGAGAGTCGGTAAATCGTTCGCAAGAAAATAGCGGATTGTCGCGTCCTTACTCTCGGACTTGATCGCGGCAGTCCGAATCCACTCGGGTATATCCTTCCCCGCGTCCTTTTGAAAGAAAGCGTCGCCCTCGATGCCGTTCGGGTAGCGCCGCAACACGAGCGGCCTGTCTTTCAGGAACGGCAGGATGAAAGGCGCCATTCTCCAGTAGTAGGCCAAGAGATCTCGCTTCGCGTAGCCGTCCTGCGGGAAGTACACCTTGTTGAGATTCGTCAAATGCAGCGTCTTACCCTCAATTTCGGCGAACACATCCTCGCGCGAACCGCGATCGAGTTCCTCCGAGAGTTCGCTTTCGCGCAGCGCGCTCCGTGACGGTCGTGCCTGCACAGCCACGATGGTGCGCTTCCTTTCGCTCTTCTTGTCGCCGTCTACACGCGGATCGTTCTGCATCTCCTTCTTGAAGGTACACTCCCGCGGGTCACGGTCATCCAGCAATCCGGCGAATCGAGGCTGCCGGAGATGCCGGCCCTCCGTCCATCCGCCATATTTAACGCGCACCACCAGTTCGGGCTTCACCCAGTAGGCCTTCTCGCGCGTCTCGGGCTCTTCGACGAACGGGCACTCCGGAATCTGGAGCGCGCGGAGCCGTTCCGCGAGATTCGCTTGCAACGTGGTGGAAAACCCGGTGCCGGCCCCGGCGATAAATGCGAGGCTCTTCTCCTCGTAGAGCCCCACCAGGAGCGCGCCGAAATGCTCGCGAGATTTCCTCGGCTCGGTCCAACCTCCCACTACTGCGTCCAATTCCCTTTCAAATTTGAACTTCAACCAGGACTTCGTACGGCCTTCCGTGTACGTGCTATGAATCTGCTTGCCGACGATCCCTTCGAGCCCGCGCTCTCGTGCGAGATCGTATAATTCCCGTCCTTTCTCGATCTGGTGGTCGGAATAGCGAACCGGCGAATCCGTTTCGAGAATCTGGCTCAGGAGCGTCTTGCGGCCAATCAGGGGAACTTTGTGGAGATCGTAGCCGTCGCAATAGAGAATGTCGAAGACGTAGTAGACGACCGGAACTTTCCGCATCAAATCCGCGCTGGGCGATTGAACGGAGAATCGTTCCTGCAAACGTTGGAAATCGCTTCGGCCCTGTTCATCGAGCGTCACGATTTCGCCGTCGAGCCAGACGTCGTGCCCTTTCACGTAGTCCGGCAGGCCGGCCAATTCCGGATACTCCCGCGTGATATCGCGTTGCGACCTTGACCACAGCTTCAGTCGGTGATCTTTCACGCGAGCCAGTGTGCGGCCGCCATCCCACTTGATCTCAAAAAGCCATTCAGGATCTGAGAACGGCTTTTCCGCAAGAGTGGCAAGGGCAGGAATGATTCGCTCCGGCATCGGCGCTCGCCTGGCGCCCGGCGGAAAAGCGATCCGTTCAGGCTCTTCTTGTTTGGCGCTTGCACGTTCCGCAACCGGCGCGTTTTTCGCTCGAGGCCGGATGATCCGCCCGGATAGCACCGATTCGGAATGTTCGGCGATATTCCAATCGTCCTGCGCTGCCGAATCGCGATGCTTGATGAGCAGCCAGTCTTTGCCAGGCTTGCCCCATCTGCTCGACCGGAGCTTCACCAGCACGAAACTGCCGTTCAACTTCTGGCCGTGAAGCGTGAACTTCAGCTCCCCGCGTTCGATCTGCTGGCTCGCCGGCAGCGGGCCCTCCGGGTCGAATGTCCCTTCGTCCCAGACGATCACCTCGCCCGCACCGTAATTCCCCTTAGGGATCGTGCCCTCGAATTTCGCGTAATCGAGCGGGTGATCTTCGGTCTGAACCGCAAGCCGTTTGTCGGAGGGATTGAGCGACGGTCCTTTTGGCACAGCCCACGACTTCAGGACGCCGTCCACTTCGAGCCGAAAGTCGTAGTGCAGCCGCGTGGCGTGGTGTTCCTGCACCACGAAGTGATTGCCGCGGGCCGCCTTGGCGCCGCCTCGCGGTTCGGGCGTTTCGCTAAAGCGCCTCTTCCGTCTGTATTCCTGTAGCGCCACTCACCGATTATATGCGGGTTGCGCGTCCGCGCACGCCGAGTGTGATTTCAGCGATCGTCCTTCAAGCGCACTTCCAAGCCTGTATCTGGCGGTCTGCCGCGAGTTACCGCGCCAAGCCGCCATTATGAAATCATTATGTCCCGTTTATTTGTTCCTTACACCCGGCTGGTAACCTCACCTTCGGTTCGGCGTCGCGGGGGAGATGGATACCTCAGGGCGCTGCGCCGAAGGAGAACTACAATGACAGCGTTCTTCATCGCCATCGTGCTTGTGCCCGCGTGCACGTTCTATCTGTACGCGCTCAGGCAGTTCTGGCGTGAGGCGGTACAATTGCGGGCCGGTCGTGCCCGACACGCCACGCTTGTGACGTTGATGTCTGCGGATGCGCGCCCGATTCCTCAGGTGGAGTCGCCTGAGCTAGGCCCCGTGCCTGTCATTCCCATTCGGAGTGCCCGTCACGTCGCCGAGGCCATCGAGCGGCGCCGCGCCGGCTAACTCGTGGCCGCGCAAGGGTGGGTGACCTGGGTCACCGACGAGCCTCGTTAGGGAGCTTATCTTGATGCGGAAAGATCGGTCAGGAAAAAAACTGGGTAGGAGCCATTGAAATGCTGGATCTGATCTTTGTGATTTGCACCGTCGGTTTCTTCGTTGTGGCGATCGCGTATGTCTGGGCCTGCGATCGCTTGAAATAAGGAGCGACATCCATGCTCGGTAACATCATTCTTCTGGGAATTTGCGTTCTGACGGGCGTCTATCTGCTGGCGGCGTTGCTATGGCCGGAGAGGTTCTGACAATGACGGCAAATGGTTGGCTGCAAATCGCGCTGTTTTTCGTTGTGCTCCTAGCCGTGACGAAACCGCTCGGGGTCTTCATGGCGCGCGTGTTTTCCGGCGAGAAGACGTTTCTCGATCCCGTCTTGCGCCCGATTGAGCGGTTGCTCTATCGCGTTAGCGGCATTGACGACAAGCGCGAGATGGACTGGAAGGAATACACCATCGCGATGCTGCTTTTTAGCTGTGTCTCGATGCTCTTGCTCTATTTGATCGAGCGCGTGCAGAACCTGAAGTGGATGCCCTGGAACCCGCAGCATATGGCGAACGTGGCGCCGGATCTGGCCTTTAATACGGCTGCGTCATTCACCACGAACACGAACTGGCAAGCCTATTCCGGCGAATCGACGATGAGTTACTTCACCCAGATGGCGGCGCTGGCATATCACAACTTCGCGTCCGCGGCCGTGGGCATCGTCATCGCCATTGCAGTGATTCGAGGCATCGCGCGGAAAGAATCCAAGACGATCGGCAACTTCTGGGTGGACATGACGCGGTGCTTCCTGTGGGTCCTGGCGCCGGCCTGCCTGGTGATTGCGCTCGTGTTCGTATCGCAGGGAATGATTCAGAACCTGAGGCCTTACGACACGGCGAAGCTTCTGAACCCGCAAACCGTACAGACCACAGGTGCCGACGGCAAGACAACCACACAAATCGTCACCGATCAGGTGATTGCCCAAGGGCCGGTTGCATCGCAGGAAGCGATCAAAATCTTCGGCACGAATGGCGGCGGGTTCTTCAACGCCAATAGCGCCCACCCCTTCGAAAATCCCACGCCGCTGACGGATTTCATGCAGATCCTCATGATCTTCGCCATCTCCGCGGGGCTTACCTATACGCTCGGCCGCATGACGGGCTCTCAGAGGCACGGTTGGGCGGTGTGGGCGGCTATGGCATTTCTGTGTCTTGCGGGCGTCATCGTCGCGTATACGATGGAATCTCGCGGCAACCCGCTGCTGCACGGCGTGGACCAGCGGGCTAGCGCCTTGCAGTCGGGTGGCAACATGGAAGGCAAGGAGGTTCGCTACGGCATCGCGAGTTCGGCGCTATACGCCACGGTGACCACGGACGCGAGCTGCGGCTGCGTCAACTCGATGCATGATTCGTTCATGCCGCTCGGTGGCATGGTTCCGATGGTCAACATGATGCTGGGCGAAGTTGTATTCGGCGGAGTGGGCGCCGGGCTGTACGGGGTCGTGGTGTTCATCATTCTGGCGGTGTTTATTGCCGGGCTGATGGTGGGCCGGACGCCCGAGTACCTGGGCAAGAAGATCGAAGCCTACGATGTGCGTATGGCGATTCTCTCCGTGCTCATCTTTTGCCTGTCGATCCTAGTGTTCACGGGCATTTCGGTTGTCTCGAAATTTGCAGTCTCCAGCATCTCCAATCCGGGGCCGCATGGACTGTCGCAGATTCTGTACGCATTCACGTCGGGCACTGCCAACAACGGTTCCGCATTTGCCGGTCTCACCGCCAACACGCTCTGGTTCAACGTGTCGATCGCCTTCGCGACGCTACTGGGACGATTCATTTCCCATATTCCGATCCTGGCGATTGCCGGGAATCTAGCGCGGAAGAAGATCGTTCCCGAATCGGCGGGCACGTTCCCGGTGACGACGCCTCTGTTCACCTTCCTGCTGATCTCCGTCATTTTGATCGTCAGCGCTCTTACATTTTTCCCGGCGCTCAGCCTGGGCCCGATTCTCGAGCACCTGCTGATGCACGCCGGAAAGGTTTTCTGAGGCCACCATGAACACACGAGAATCGAGAAAATCACTTTGGACTTGGGGAATCGTCGGCGGCGCCGTGCGGGATTCTCTTATCAAGCTCAACCCGCGCACGCTGATGAAGAACCCGGTGATGTTCGTGGTCGAAATCGGCTCGGTGGTTACCACCTACGATTTGCTGCGAGATCACTTCAAGCACTTGCCGGGCTTTGGATTTGAGCTTCAGATCACGCTTTGGCTCTGGTTCACGGTTCTCTTCGCGAATTTCGCCGAAGCCATGGCCGAAGGGCGCGGGAAGGCCCAGGCCGACACGCTGCGCAAGGCCCGCGCGGAAACCATGGCCCACCGCATGAGTGCCGGCGGTGGAATTGAGGACGTGGCCGGCTCAAAGCTGCGGGTGGGCGACCTCGTAAAAGTCGCTGCGGGCGAATTTATCCCCGGCGATGGCGAAGTGGCCGAAGGTGTCGCGTCGGTCGACGAATCCGCCATCACGGGCGAATCCGCGCCGGTCATCCGCGAATCGGGCGGCGACCGTTCGGCCGTGACCGGAGGTACCCGCGTCCTCTCCGATGAAATCATCATCCGGATCACGTCGAATCCCGGCGAGACGTTCCTCGATCGCATGATCAAATTGGTCGAGGGTGCCGAGCGCCAGAAGACTCCGAACGAAATTGCTCTGAACATTCTGCTCGCCGGTCTGACGATCATCTTCCTTCTCGCTGTCGTCACGCTCCAGCCAATGGCCATCTACTCTGGCTCGCCACAGTCGATTTTCGTCCTGATTTCGCTCCTCGTTTGCCTGATTCCCACGACGATCGGCGGTCTCCTTTCTGCCATCGGCATCGCCGGAATGGATCGCGTCGTTCAGCGCAACGTACTCGCAATGTCCGGCCGCGCCGTCGAAGCAGCCGGCGACGTCGATACGCTGCTGCTCGACAAGACCGGCACGATCACGCTCGGCAACCGCCGCGCCACGGAATTCATTCCCGCGCCAAATATCACTGAAGCCGAAGTCGCCGATGCGGCGCAACTCGCCTCGCTTTCGGACGAAACCCCCGAAGGCCGGTCGATCGTCGTCCTCGCAAAGGAAAAGTACAACCTGCGCGGCCGCGAACTCTCCGCCTACGCCGCCACGTTCATTCCCTTCACCGCCGTCACGCGAATGTCCGGCGTGGACCTCGATGGCCGCCAGATACGAAAGGGCGCATTCGATGCGATCGCCGGGTACTGCGCCCAGAAGGGCAACCAAGTCCCGCCGGAAATCGAAGCGGCAGTCAAGAAGATCGCAAACTCCGGAGGAACGCCGCTCTTGGTGGCCGAAGATTGCCGCGTGCTCGGCACCATCCACCTGAAGGACATCATCAAGGGAGGCATGCGCGAGCGGTTCGATCAGTTGCGCGCCATGGGCATCCGCACCGTCATGATCACCGGCGATAATCCGCTCACAGCCGCCGCCATCGCTCGCGAGGCGGGTCTCGACGATTTCCTCGCGCAGGCAAAACCCGAGGACAAACTGGCGCTCATTCGTCAGGAGCAAGCGAAGGGCAAGCTCGTGGCGATGACCGGTGACGGCACCAACGATGCGCCGGCCCTCGCGCAAGCCGACGTCGGTCTCGCGATGAACGCCGGTACCCAGGCCGCCAAGGAAGCCGGCAACATGGTCGATCTCGACTCGAATCCGACCAAGTTGATCGAGGTCGTCGAAATCGGCAAGCAGCTCCTCATCACCCGCGGCGCGTTGACCACGTTTTCGGTGGCCAACGACGTGGCGAAATATTTCGCCATCATCCCGGCGATGTTTGCCGGTGCGTTCCCGGTGCTCAACGTCCTGAACATCATGGCGCTCAAGACTCCGCAATCGGCGATTCTCTCGGCCGTCATTTTCAACGCGCTGATCATCATTGCGCTGGTGCCGCTCGCCCTGCGCGGCGTCCGCTACCGGCCGCTCGGCGCTTCGGCGCTGTTGCGGTGGAATCTGCTTGTCTACGGTGTGGGCGGCATCATCGCGCCATTTATCGGAATTAAGATCATCGATCTGATCATTACGCATATCGGCTGGGCGTGAGGCTCACAATGAAAAAGAACCTTCTCATCTCGATCTGGTACACGCTGGCGACCACGGTGCTCCTGGGAATCATCTACCCGCTCGTCGTTACCGGCATCTCGCAAGTGATCTTTCCCAAACAGGCAAATGGTGAGCTGATCGTGCAGAACGGAAAGCTCGTCGGCTCGCATCTGCTTGGGCAGCCTTTCACCGCGCCCGGATACTTCTGGTCGCGGCCGTCTGCGGCGGGCACGGCCGGATACGATCCCACCGCATCGGGAGGATCGAACCTTGGGCCGACGAACAAAATGCTGATCGACCGCGTGAGTGCCAGCGTCCAGCAACTGCAGCCAACGAACCCGAACGCGCCCATTCCCGCGGACCTCGTGACCACATCGGGCTCCGGCCTCGATCCGGATATTTCTCCGGCGTCCGCCGACTTCCAGGTTCTGCGCGTCGCAAAGGAGCGCGGCATGAGCGAGCAGGATGTCCGCGCGCTCGTTGCGAAGCACACGACGGGCCGCCAGCTCGGTTTCCTCGGCGAGCCGCGCGTGAACGTCCTCGATCTCAACCTCGACCTCGACGCCGCTCACCCGATGCACTGATCGGAACTTTCGCGGTCTACGGTTTCCCGGTCACCGGGTGCGGGTAGTGAAACGGCACGACAAATGTGTGGGGCCATGACGCAGGCGCGGTTACTGCGATCTCATCAGGACCCATCGGATCCTCGGGATAGGTTTTCCCGGACGAACTGTTCGCATAGGGCGTGTGGTTTGCCCAACCGGTTTCGTAGTTGGCCTGCAAGGTCAGGTTGTAGTTCAGCACCTTGATTTTCCAGACGCCCGCCTCTTTGACGTATTCGTTCTCGTCGATTCCCGCCTCCCACCACTGCCGCGGTAGCTCCGGGCGTGGCACGTCCCGGCTGACGTGAAAACCTCCCAGCAGAAAACAGCGAAAGCGCCCCTTCGCGCTCGTCCCATCCGGCGCCACGTCGATAATGTCCTGTAGTTGCATGTGATCGAGCAGCAGTCCGTCGACGGGACCGTTGCGCCCTCCGGTGAACACAGGCCTGAAGCGGCCGCAATACAATCGCCGCGCCCCGGCTTTCGTTCGATAGATGCCGCCCGCGAAGTGCACCTCGCATCGGTCCGAAAACAGGTCGACAATTTCGTCGTACAGGCCCTTGTCGATGTAGTAGCCGTACTTGAACTGAAGCGCCCGGACAGCCTGTGCGTCCTCCAGAATTCCGACCCTTTGCATGAGCCGTTCGCACTTGCCTTCGAGCTCTCGGATTCTTTCTTCGGCGGACATTCGCATCTCCTTCAAGCGTGATTTCATGCGGGGTGGCTACAAGCGAAAGCGGCCCTCGGGCGTCGGGCGCCGCATGCGTTTTCCGATGGCGGCTAGTGCCGTTCCAACTTTTTGGGCCAAGATAGTTGAGGGGCCGATGAATCACTGTTACGGGTTATTGGGCTCGAAAATTCGGCGCAACAAGTTGGAACGGCACTAGCTTCGTTTGGACTGGAGCTGGTGGTATCCGAATTCCTTGCGTGCCTGGTCGAGGCGTTTGCCGCCTCGCACGGCCTTCCGGATCGCCTCTTCGGCCGTCGCAATCCCCTCGGCGGTGGCAAGCACCTCGGCTTCGTGCTGCCGCGGAATCACAACCACGCCATCCGCATCACCGCGCAGGATGTCTCCAGGCGCCACGCGCGCATCGCCGATACTTACGGTGATCTCCGTCGCGTCCAACTGCACGCGGTCTTTGCCCGTGCGCATCGAATAGCTCCGGCTGAAAACGGGATAGCCGAGTTCCAAGCAAAGCGCGGTATCGCGGCACGCGCCATCGATCACCGTGCCCGCGATTCCCCGCCGGTGCGCGATTTCCGTCAGGATGTCCCCCCAGACCGTGGCGTTTTCGCGTCCGCCATTGTCGATCGCGATCACGGAACCTGGCGCGACATCGTCGATGAATTCGCCGACCGTGCCGGCCGGTTTTTCGACGGGACGATAGAGCATCGTGAATGCGCGGCCGGTCAAACGAAAACGGGAATCTCGCGGCTTGATGTTCAGGCACTGTCCGGCAATCGCGAGCCGGTCGAGCGCATCGCTGATGGTGGCTGTGTCGAGCTTGCTCGCCCGCTCGACGGATGGGTCCTGGTTTGGCAAAGAGTGTTCCGTCCCTAATTGCGCAGCATGTTTTCGTAGTTCGCGCCCATCACTTCAGTAATGGGCTTGCCCTCGTAAAGCGCCTTGGCCATGGCGGCCTCGCGCGCGACGATATCCTCCGCCGCTGCCAGGACTCGTTCGATATTTTCCGCGGCGATAAAGGCGACGCCGCTGCCATCCGCGATCGCGTAGTCTCCGGCCTTCACTTCAACGTCGCCGATCTTGACCGGCTGGTTGTTGCTGAGTTCCACGATGCGTCCCCGCGCGGTCACAGGCGTCACGCCGCGCCCGAACACAGGAAAATCATGCTGGCGCGCTTCGTCGATGTCACGTACAGGTCCTTCGGCAATCACCCCGCCCAGGCCTCGCAGCTTCGCACCGAGCGCCAGAATGCCGCCCCAAGCCGCCGCGTGAACCCCGCTTCTCTGCTCGACCACGATGATGTCCCCAGGCTGCGCGGACACAATTGCGGTCGTCCCGATGTGACGCGGAACTCCCGGCGGCGGTGCGCCCACGCCCAGCTTGATTGTCAGCACGCGCCCCGCGATGCGGCGCGACGAGCTCAATTGCGACAAGCCCGTCACCACCCCGGTCAGCTTCAACTTGTCGAGCGCGTCGGAAACCGCGCAACAATCGAGCCTTTTCAGCCTCGCAACCAAATCTCCCGACGCAGCCTCTGCTCTCATCTGTTCTCTCTCGGAATCCTATTGCCAGTAAACGAAACCCATGGCGTTGCCGGTTCCCGCCTCGGTGCGGTAGCACGGCACGTAACCCACAAGATTCATCTTTTTGCCCAGTGCGTTCATCCCTACGGACAAAGGCATCCAGTTCCTCATCTCGCAGGTATTGCCCAGCAGATAGCTCTCCGGAATCGCGGCCAGTGCGGCTTCGTCCTGCGTCTGCATGGCTTTCAGCACGCGCTGGTCGAGATCCTCGTCGATCACGAAGTGCGTCAGCCCGCCCGAGGCAAACACCGCCACTTTGGCGTCTTCCTTCCAACTCTCGATGGCCTTCATCAACGCGCGCCCGAACTTCAGGCAACGGCCAATTTTCGGCCGGTTGTTGGGAATGCCCGCGTTCAGGAAGACTGGGACGCTCGGTGGAGGATTGTCCACCATGATCCGCCGGTAGAGAAAGCCGAACGCGTGCGGCACCCCGTGTTCGTGCCCATTCACTTTCGGCAGCTTGGACGACTCCGACACGTCAAATTCCTGATCCATGAACGAATTCACCAAGTGCACGGCAAGATCGCTTGCCCCGGGATACACCGCGCCTCCGGGAGGACAGTGGCCGATTTCCGCGATGGCGATTCCCGGCGGAAATTTTGCCTTTGCTTCTTCCGTCTCCGGAATATTTTCCAACTTGCTGCCTGTGTACACCAGAAACGCGGGCGTATTGTCGTCCGTGAAAAGTTCGCGCTGGTCGTTCCCGATAATCACCACTGCGTCCGGCTTGACCTCAGCAAATTTCGCGGCCAATTTGTCCAAGGCTCGCTGGCACGCGTCGTACCGTTTCTTGCGCTCCTCGGGAGTGATGGCCGCTGCGAAACCCGGCCGGCGCGCCGCCAGCAGCTTTGGAAAGTCGTAGGCTTCGCCCCGGTAAAAATGCTTCGGATTCTTGCGGTCCGCATCGGCGCGCAGATGCCACATGTCCGGCGGCGTCGAGAGCATGGGCCCGTGCGATGAGCCCATGCCGAGTACGATCTTTGCCATGAATCTTGCCTCCGTCTGTTCCGCGATTCTTGAAGCGGTTCTCAGCCCCACACGCGGCGCGCGGTCTCCACCACAAGCCGCAGCTTGGCCCACTGCTCGTCTTCGGTAAGCAGATTCCCTTCCAACGTCGATGCGAATCCGCACTGTGGGCTCAGCGCGAGATTTTCGAGCGGGAAATACTTCGCCGCTTCGTGGATTCGCTTGACGACCTCTTCGCCGCTTTCGAGTTTCGCGACCTTCGAGCTGATCAGTCCGAGCACGACCGTCTTGTTCTTCGGAACGAAGCGCAGCGGCTCGAACGTCCCCGAGCGCGGGTCCTCGTATTCCAAGAGGAACCGGTCCACATCCATCGTCCCGAAGAGCTTCTCGGCAATCGGATCGTATCCGCCCTCGGCGTACCAGTGGCTGCGACTGTTGCCGCGGCAGAGGTGTATGCCCAAAGTGACTCCCGGCCGCCGCGCCGCCTTGAAACAGGCATTGTCCGCTTTGATCGCGTCATCCAACGCCGCGTCGGGCTCGACTTTCATGTTCGTACGGATCCAGTCGCGCCACTTCGGGTCCATGTAGTAGCTGTAGCGCGGCGCATCGATCTGGATGTACTTCACGCCCTCCGCCGCGAGCTTCGCAACCTCGGTCTTGATGATCTCGACGATCTCCCAGAGCAGCGCCGAGTGGTCCTTGTAGATTTTGTCGGTCGTGCCGTGCTTGAAGGTGATCGCCGGGAACTGCGTCGCGCTCGGCAGCGTCATCTTGATGTCGCCCGGGCTGTGCTTCTTCAGAAAGGGCAGCTCGTGGCCGGTCAGCGGCCGAACTTGGCGAAGCTTCGAGACCACTATCCCCCGCACCGGACCCATCCGCGCGTCCGGCGGCCGCTCGCTTTGCTCCTGGGCCTTCCAGGTTCTGGCCAGGCCCTCGCTGAAGTCGATTCCTTCGACCGCCTCGGTGAAATCGCCCATGAAATTGCTCCGGCGAAACTCGCCGTCGGTGAAGACCTCGAAGCCCAGCTCCTTTTGCTTGGCCAGCACGCGCAAAATTGCGCGGTCCTCGATTTCCCGCAGGCGCTCCGGATCTCCGGCGCGCCGCGCCTCGATCAGTTCCGGCGGCCGTAAAAAGCTTCCGACCTGGTCCGCACGGTACCGCGGCGTGCTTGAAGTTCCCTTTTCCAGACTGGAATTGCTCTGTGCAGTTGGCATCGGAGTCCTCGAATCAGTTTCTGCGCGGTTCGGCCGGACTTCAGGCCTTTCCGGTTCTTGCCTCGATGTTCAGGTTGAAGAGCTTCTTGGCGTTGTCCTCGTAGATCGTCCTCTTGTCGGCGTCGCTCAGCCACGCAAACCCGTCGATGTAGCTTTTGACGTCGTCCATCCACTTTCCCGTTTTCGGGTCCTTGGCGGTGCCCACGCCGGGGCGTTCCGTGCCGAAGACGCAGCGGTCTGCGCCCACGGTTTTGATCAACAACTCGAGGCCCTGCGCGGTGTACAACACCGTGTCGAAATACAACCGGCGCAGGCCGTCGTAGAACGTCTCTCCGCCTCGCCGGAGCGACGGCGCCTGAAAGCGCCCGAAGTGATAGGGCACCGCCCCGCCTCCATGCGAGACGACGATCTTCAGCTTCGGAAAATCCTTGAATACCCGCGAGCTGGCTAGCGCAACAACCGCGATCGTTTCCTCGTTGATGAAGTGCGTCGAGTAACTGTGCCGGATCGAACGGCACCCGGCGCCGTGAATGTAGCCCGGCACATCGAGTTCCACGAGCTTTTCATAGAGCGGGTACCAATATTCGTCGCCCAGCGAAGGCACATCGTAGTTCGTCGCCTCGCTCGGGTCCGGGTTGAGCAGGCACCCGACGAAACCGAATCCTCTAACGCACCGCTCCAGTTCGGAGATGCAGTTCTTCGGGCTGATGTCGGGAGACTGCGGCAGGCCGCAAACGCCCTTGAACACGTTCGGGAAAAGGCGGCACTGCTGCGCCACGAGGTTGTTGCACTCCTCGATGAACCATTGCGAGACCTTTGCCGGTTTCTCAGCCTGCATCATCTGGTACGGACGCGGCGAAAGGAGCTGCATATCCGTGCCAACCTCTTTCAGCAGCCCGAAGTGCGACTTGCCCGTATTGAACGTGGGCTCGTTCAGAAACGCGATCATTTCGTCGTCGCTGATCTCCACCTTCCCGCGGCCGTGCGACCCGCGGTGCGACAGTATGTTTGCCTTATAAACGTAGAGTGAATCCGGTGCCGTCAAATGACCGTGAACGTCGATGACCATGGCTGCCCTCCTGTCTCTTCGGCCCGCGTCCTGTTTCTCTGAATGCAACGGCTGTTCTTATCCTCTAAACAGCCCGATGTCAATTCGCATCTGCGACGCCTTCTTCACCGGCGCGTTCGGACGTTTTGCCCGCGGCGCCATTCTGCTGGGTGTTGTTCAGCAGCGAATCCGGAATGATCAATCGCTCGACCGGCTGGCCGCCGATGATGTGCGAGTCGATGATTTCGTCCACGTCCGCCGGAGTGACGTGCCCATACCACACGGCCTCCGGATAAACCACCACCGTCGGGCCGATCTCGCACTGATCGAGGCATCCGGACTTATTCGCGCGCACGGTGCCCTTGATGCCACGCTGCGCGAGTTTCACCTTGAACAGGCGATGCAGTTCCCCCTCACCGGATGCATTGCAGCATCCGCGGGGATGCCCCGCGGGCCTCTGGTTCGTGCATATGAAGATATGTCTCTCGAACTTTGGCATCAGCCTTCCTGAACTCCGTTCATTGTACATGCGTGCGCCATCCGCCGGGAATTCCGACTGACATTGATTCCTGGCTCTGCGGATGGTCGGTCTCGAGACGTTTTTAGCAAATCTCGATGTTGACGTACGTGCGGACACAGAATAGGCTCCCCGGTGCCAATCGGGGCGGGTCCGGGGGGAAGATGCAAACGGAAGGCACTTCTACAGAAGGCGCCAAAGGCATCGGAGCCAAGGCGAGCACCACGGCCATTTATGGCCTGGTGATGCTGACGGTCATCTACTCTCTCAACTTTCTCGATCGCACCGTCATCACGATCCTCATCGACCCGATCAAGCACGACTACCACCTGTCTGACAAGGTTATGGGCTTCATCTCCGGCTTCGGCTTCGTCATCATGTACTCGATTCTCGCCGCGCCGGTGGCGCGCTGGGCCGACCGTGGAAACCGTCGGTCGATCATCGCAGGGGGCTTGGTGCTGTGGAGCGGCATGACCGCTCTGGCGGGCATCGCGCGAAATGCTCTGCAACTGACGCTTTCGCGATTCGGCGTCGGCGTCGGAGAAGCAGCGGGGACCGCGCCTTCGGCTTCAATGATCTCCGATCTTTTCCCCCGCGAAAGACGCTCCACTGCGATGTCGGTCTATCAGCTGGGGCCGGTGTTCGGCGGATTCCTCGGCGCCTTCATCGGCGGGTGGGTGAACCAATATTATGGCTGGCACGATGCGTTCCTCGTGGCCGGCATACCCGGCTTGATCGTCGCGCTCATCTTTCGCCTGACGGTCAAGGAACCCGCCCGCGGCAGTTCCGAACAAAAGAAAGTGAGCACCGGCCAGCAGAACCTTCGCGAGACGTTCCGCTTCATGCTGAGCCAGCGCTGCTACATGCTGCTGCTGCTGGGATTCTGCTTCACTACCTTCACCCAATTCGGGTTCGGCACCTGGACCGCGCCTTTTCTCGGCAGAATCCATCACCTCAATTCCGCCCAGATCGGCACGTACATCGGCACGGTGAGAGCTATAGCAGGCCTTGTCGGCACACTCGCCGGTGGATATCTCTCGGATCGGCTGGCGCGCAAGAACATCCGCTGGAAAATCTACGTGTCCGCGATCGGTTCGATCCTGGCGTTTCCGGGCGTCCTCCTCTTTGTCTTCTCCCACAGTCTTTTCTGGTGCATTGTGGGCTTCGCGATAGTCTCAGCGATGTCGCCCGTTCACGTGGGTCCCATCGTGGCCGTTTCGCATTCCGTCGTGAAGGTCGGCATGCGCGCGTTCGCCACCTCGGTCATCTATCTGATTTCGGAGCTGGTCGGCCTCGGTTTGGGTCCGTTCCTGATCGGCGTCTTCAACGATCACTACCGTCCCATTCTCGGCGTTGGTGTCATCCGATATTCGATGTCCACTGCGGCGTTCACCACGCTGGTAGGGGGCCTGCTCTTTTGTGTCGCGGCTCGGTTTCTGGAGCGCGATATGGCCCGCACCGCCGCGGACTGACGGCACGCTTTGGCATAGCGGCCAGACGCGTTAGAATTGATATTTGGATCGGGCGCATGCTAAATTGCGCAGTCAAATTGGAAGCGAAGCGTTGTGGGGGTGGGGGGCCATGGTCGATAAAACTCTGGCGACATGCAGAGAAGCGGTGGCGGATGTGTTCGACGGCGCCACGATTTTGCTGGGCGGATTCGGCGATCCGGGACTTCCGGGCCAGTTGCTCGAAGCGCTGCGCGAGCAGGGCGCGAAGAATCTCTGCATCGTTCACAATGGTTCCGGCGCGGGCACTCACGCCCTCGGCGGACTGATTCACGACGGGCGCGTGCGCAAGCTGATCGCCTCTTTTCCCAGCCATCCCGGCAACACGTCCTTCCAGGAGCGCTACCTCAAGGGCGAAATCGAATTGGAACTCGTGCCGCAGGGCACGCTGGCCGAGCGGATTCGCGCGGCGGGCGCCGGCCTCGGCGGATTCTTCACTCCGACCGGCGCGGGAACGGAACTCGCCGCAGGAAAGGAGACGCGCGTCATCGACGGCCGTGAGTACGTCTTCGAAAAACCCCTGCACGCCGACTTCACCTTCATCCGCGCGCATCGCGCCGACCGCCTCGGCAACGTCAGCTATCGCATGGCCATGCGGAACTTCAACGTCCCCATGGCGACCGCGGCCAAGATCACGGTGGCGGAAGTCGACGAACTCGTCCCCGTCGGCGGCATCTCGCCGGAGGACGTGCAGACGCCCGGAATTTTCGTGGACCGCGTCGTTCATATTGCGCGGCATCCCAAGTTTCTTGAAACCGAACCCCGGCTCCAGAGGAAGGCCCTATGAGTCTTACCCGTGACGGCATCGCCTATCGAGTCGCAGTCGATTTGCCGGAAGGCAGTTACGTCAATCTCGGGATCGGCATCCCGACGCTCGTCTCCGGTTACGTGCCGAAGGACCGTGAGGTTTTCTTCCACAGCGAAAACGGAATCCTGGGCATGGGGCCGCTGGCCGCGCCCGGCGAGGAAGATCCCGACCTGATCAACGCGGGCAAGCAGTACGTCACGCTGCTCCCCGGCGGCAGCGTGTTCGACCACCCGACGTCCTTCTCGATGATTCGCGGCGGGCACATCACGCACGCGGTGCTCGGCGCGCTGGAGGTGGCGGCCAATGGCGATATCGCAAACTGGCGCACTCCGGGCGAAAAAGTTCCCGGCGTGGGCGGCGCGATGGATCTTGCGTTCGGGGTGCAGAACGTCCTCGTCACCATGACGCACGTCACGAACAAGGGTAAACCGAAAATCGTCAACAAGTGCAGCCTGCCGCTGACGGCGCCGGGGCGGGTGACGCGCATCTACACGGACATGGCGTTGATCGACGTCGCGCCGGAAGGGCTCGTTCTTCGCGAATTCGCGCCGGGGCTCGACGCCGCCGCCGTTCAGTCGCACACAGAGGCTCGATTGCGCGTGGCACCGGACTGCCGGGAGATGAGAATCCCGGCTGCGTTCCACGCGGCTCAAGCGACCGCCTGATCTTTTCTCTAGTTCAAGGGGACCACATTGCTCAAAGCCATCGACATGCACGTCCACATTCTGACCGGGGAGCGCGCCAAGCAGGGCTGGGCTCCGACGGTGAAGGCCGGGCTTCCCATGAACACCGGCAAGTGGAGCTCCGATCCAGATGGAATGGCCGAGATGTATCAGCACCTTGAAATGATGGCCGTCATCTTCGACGTGGACGGCGAAACGCGCAGCGGCGTGAAGATCGACAATGGCGAAACAGCCGCGTGGGTGAAGAAGTATCCCAAGACGTTCATCGGTTTTGGCAGCGTCGATCCCTGGAAAGGCAAGATCGCGGTCAACGAAGTGCAGCGCTGCGCGGACATGGGCCTGCGGGGGATGAAGTTCCAGCAGGCCGCGCAAGGATTCGACCCCACGAACGAGCGTTTCTTCCCGATCTACGAAGCCATCACGCGCCTGAACCTGCCGGTAATTTTTCATACGGGCACGACGGCCGTCGCAGCCGGGTCGCCCGGCGGAAAAGGGATCGTCCTCGAGTATTGCAAGCCGATTCCCTACATCGACAATCTCGCGGCGTGGTTTCCGGAGATGCGCATCATCATGGCGCATCCGTCGTGGCCCTGGCACGACGACCAACTCGCCGTGCTGCGCCACAAGGGCAACACGTACATGGATCTTTCCGGCTGGGCGCCGAAGTACTTCCCTCCCTCGACCGTCCACAACATCAATACGCTGGTGCAGGACAAGGCTTTCTTCGGCACCGACTTTCCGATGATGACTCCGGAGCGCTGGCTCGGCGAGTTCGCGGAATTGCCGCTGAAGGATTCGGTCCGGCCGAAGATTCTGCTCCTCAACGCCGCCAAGCTTCTCGGCATCGAAGTGCCCGCCACGTAAACCGCGACCAATTCCTGACGCGACCTCGATTGCGGCAGCGACTCTAATCACCCCGCAAAAGTTGGCGATTAGAGTTGCGCGCTGAGTTGTGTTTTCAGTGAGTTGCATTGGTTTCTACTCGAACGGGTTGGCGATTAGGAACGGGCTCCCGCGCTGGCTCGATCCACTGGCCGGCGTCGTTGATATGGGTACAGGCGATGACGGCACGGACGACGTCGCGGGCAGTCGGCTTCACGCTGGACGCTTGCTCGATGATATGCCCGAGGACGTAGCGGAGATTGGCGCGGCGGCGGCGGTAAAGGCCGGTGGCGTGGACGTGGCGGTAGACGGAGGAGTGGTCGGGAATGTGGTAGTCCGCCGCGATTTTTTCGGGGCTGCGCCAGTGGAGGAAGTCGCGCTCGATGGCGTCGCGTTCGGGGTGGCGGCAGACGGCGCACTTGCGGCGATGACGCGAGAGTGCTGCCCGCGGTTTCGCGGCGCCCTGCCGACTGCGAGTGCGCTTGCCCATATTCGATCCTCGTCGGGGCCCAAAAGTGCCCCGACTTACGCTAATACAGTGGGCGATTCGGTGTCTATCCGTAAAACTACGTAGACAGCAAATGCAAGAAAAGACGAGGGTTGATGACTTTAATTTAGACGAGGCCTCGCAAGCCCCGCCGCTCTTCAGTGCCACTCTCTCGACTGGCGAGCCACTGGTTCGAATATCTCGTCTGCCGCAAAACCGATGTGCATGAGCATCAGGAGGCGCAAGAAGGCGTGGAGCTTCTGATTGAATAAAAACAGTTCCTTGGTCTTGGTGAGAACCTTGCTTCCTCGGTGTATTCCTGGATGCGTTAGGTAATTCCGAGTCTGACGAAGCACTTGCTCAAACTCCAGAGGATCTCCAAGCAACTGCTGGCATTGGCCGTGTCCCAATCTGGACAGCAAGCCATGGACGCGAGTTCGAAAGTTGGGCTCGTTGGCATGTTCGATGGATTCCTTAAGCCTAGTAGCCAATTCTGCGTCGCCGCACATCTCGCCGATTTCGTTTTGAAGCGATTCGAGAACACTCTTGAACGAATCCGGATCGGTAATCGTGGAGGTGTCAGTGAGTCGATGGAGGGACTCTACGGCTTGAGCGAGTGAGAGGAATTCAGTCTCTACGAAGGACGGGCTGTTGCGGATTGTTCCATAGATTAGGTTCTCGAGCGATCGAAACTTGTCAGGGGTTGATAACCACAGCAACACCGCTCTAACCAAATGCAGGCTGTCGCACGTAATCGACACCGACGGATCGGTTTTCTTGATCCTGTGCTTTCTGCGCCGTATCAACCAGGCAGCATTATCCCCGTTCTTCACTCCGACGCTGAGTAAGCAGACCGAAGTGCCAAGCAAAAGAGAAAACAGATTCTCGAAGCGGGACGCGAGGTCCCAGAGCCATTCGATTGACCTCGGCTCGGATGGCTCGATAACGAGGTAATTGTGATTTGAGGTATGGTATTCGCCGGATGAGCGATGAACTATGCTAGCTACGATGTCGAATGACACGCGACTCTTTATATCGCGCGAGCATACATCGAACACCGGCGAGGTATCCCTTTGATGGACGAACGTTAGTGCGCGGGATGTCTCGGAAATCTGTGGATGTCTCGGTATCCATTCGCTGATCCCTGAGTAACTAAAACTGGCAGAGGTAAGGCATGGATGCGAGCTAGAAAGTATATGCAAGCCAAAAGCGCAGAGGCCAACGCGAAACTGGCGGAAATTCAAAGATTGTCCGGTGCGAAGATCCGTAAGTCCGTTCTGGCTCGGGGACTGGAGCCAAAACAGTGTACAGGGTCCTTCCGTCGTGAGTCCGTATAGGGTGTCAATATAAGCTTCATCGCCAGTTAGAGCCGAAAGTCCTTCGATAGCTTTAAGCACAGGAGATGTTGTTAACTGCGTCCCTGATCTGCTGTGAACCAGGAGCCCACCGAATGTCTCCCGGGGATTCCTCGGTAACCAGAAGACACCTTGGACTTGAAAGGGTGTATTCAAGTTGTGCGTCTCGGGCACGGAATCTTCTCCAAGTAGGCATTCTACCGAATAAATCGAAAGGCCCACGACGAACTGGTGGCGGTTCGTCGTGGCTGCCCAAACTCCACTGGCAAAGCCGCAACTAAAGGTATCCCGCCCTTAAAAAAAGCGAGGGTGGGGCACCCGCCTTACAAGTTAGGGCCCTGCGAACCCGTCGCAGTCGCGAGGCTAACGTGGAGAGGCAGGTCGGAATACGTGCAGATGAGCTGCGCCGTCTTCATTAAAGAACGCCTGGAACTTTAGGTTGAGAACATTGCACACGACCTGGAGGTTTTCCCTAATGACGGCCTGTTGCATTGCCTGGCGGTTCGCCTTGGACATGAGCGAATAGAACAGGGCCCAAGCCATTGTCGCGTCATGGAAGCGAATGTCTCCCCGAGGCCCAACAACCGAGTAACAGCTGCTGCGCCGAAAGAGAGGAATCGCGAGCGCCGACCTTGTGCTGTCACAGGCTGAAATGAAAAGCCGTCTGCCATCCATCGCGGGCGCGAGAATCGACGCAAGTTCTGCAAATGGTATGGTGTCGTATGTCAATGCAATGCCCTCCCTGCTCCCGTGGCAGGCCAAATGGAGGTAGCGGAATCGGGAGTCGCGAAATTCCTTGACCAGTTCGTTCAATTCCTTGCGCGTGCGGATGTAGTGATGCTGTAGCCGCCTCCCAGACGCTAATAGAATCTCCTCGAGAGCGTACCTCTCTCGCAGGCCATTCTGCTCGTCGCTTCGATAGCTCGATTCGATCAGGAATATTCCGGGTATTGTGTGTTTCATCTGGGCCATCGTTTGGCTTCAGCCATTGGACGGTATTATCCGCGCGGTAATGTAACGGGGCAAGTTGATATGGGTCTAGATCGGGTAGCGGGAGGTCGCGGTCCCGACCTGGAGTTGAGCGCCGCGACGGTATTACGTGCGAAGACCCACCCTCCGACTGCGAGGTGCCCCCCCCCGCAAAAGCATCCTCCCAAAACTATTCACAATGCGATGGTTGAAGACAGGAATAAGATACGTTTCAATGCGGTTTGACACCGTAGGGGCAGGGTGCTAACTTCCCCGGCTGGCAACATAACCCTGCGCGGTTCGGAGTTGAACATGCCCTACAAACTGACAGTAAACGGGCACCCTACGACGGTGGATGTCCCCGGGGACACGCCGCTTCTGTGGGTGATTCGGGACACCCTCAACCTGACGGGCACGAAGTACGGTTGCGGGATGGCGCTGTGCGGCTGTTGCACGGTACACCTGAACGGCGATGCGGTCCGCTCGTGCATGACGCCGGTATCGGCGGCGGCGGACAAGCACGTGACGACTCTCGAGGGGCTATCGGCGGACGGCACGCACCCGGTGCAGATCGCGTGGCAGGAGATCGACGTGCCGCAGTGCGGCTACTGCCAGGCGGGACAGATGATGTCCGCCGCGGCGCTGCTGGCGAAAAAGCCGAATCCCACCGACGCCGACATCGACGCCGCGATGGACGGCAACATCTGCCGCTGCGGAACCTATCTGCGCGTCCGCAAGGCGATACACCGCGCGGCCGAGATCGCAGCGAAGCAACCGGCTCAACCCACCCATGCGGACCTGATTGAGTCCGAGAAGGCGTAAGGAGGCTTCCGTGGCCACGACACTGCCGAAATTGGATTCGCACGAATCGCCCCAATCGAAGGGCCAGATGAATCGCCGGTCGTTCCTGCGCGCGACCGCCATCGCCGGGGGCGGGATGCTGCTCGCTTACTACGTGGAGCCCATCGACAAGGTGCTGGCGCAGTTCGGGCCGCCCGTGACGCTGCTGCCCACTTCCTTCATCCGCATCGCGCCGGATGGCATTGTAACGATCATCGCCAAGAATCCCGAGATCGGCCAGGGCGTGAAAGCCATGCTGCCCATGTTGATCGCCGAGGAGCTCGACGTCGATTGGAAGGACGTGCGAATCGAGCAGGGCGATCTGGACCCCGCGAAATACGGTTTGCAGATCGCCGGCGGCAGCACGGCCACACCCATGAACTGGGATCCCCTGCGGCAAGTTGGCGCCGGCGGCCGCCAGATGCTGATCGCCGCAGCCGCGCAGACCTGGGGCGTGCCGGAAGCCGAATGCACCACCACTCCGGGCCGCGTGAATCACGAGGCCAGCAAGCGCTCGGCCGGCTACGGCGAACTCGCGGCCAAAGCGGCCACGTTGACGCCGCCCGATCCGAAGACGCTCAAGATGAAAGATCCGAAAGACTACCGGATCATCGGAAAGAACACGGCCAATCCGGACATCTCCAAGATCGTCACCGGCAAGCCGCTCTTCGGGATCGACGTCACTACGCCCGACATGCTTTACGCGAACTTCGAGAAGTGTCCCGTTTTCGGAGGCAAAGTCGCCAGCGCCAACCTGGATGAGATCAAGGCGCTGCCCGGTATCAGGCATGCCTTCATCGTGGAGCCAGGCGCCGACCCGAGCGCGCTTGCCGGCGGTGTCGCCATCGTCGCCGACAAGTGGTACCAAGCCCGCTACGCAAGGGACCACAAGCTCAAGGTCACCTGGGACGAAGGCCCCACCGCAGCGCAGAGCAGCGAGCTCTACGCGAGCAATGCCGCGGAAATTGCGAAGAAGCAGCCCGGGCAAATGCTGCGCAAGGACGGCGACGTGGACGCTGCTTTTGGCAGCGCCGCGAAGGTCGTCGAAGCAGCGTACTACTATCCATTTCTTTCGCACGTGCCGCTCGAGCCGCAAAACTGCTCCGCGTATTTTAAGGACGGCAAGCTCGAAGTTTGGGCGCCCAGCCAAACGCCCGCGACCGGCGTGGCCCAGACCGCGAAGGCGCTCGGCATCGATCAAAAAAACATCACCGTTCATTTGACCCGCATCGGCGGCGGCTTCGGCCGGCGCCTCACGGACGACTACATGGTTGAAGCAGCATGGATCGCCAAGCAAGTTGGCGTGCCGGTGAAACTGCTGTGGACCCGCGAGCAGGATATGGCCCACGATTTTTACCGGCCGGCGGGATTCCACTTCCTGAAGGGCGGCGTCGACGCGAACGGCAAAATCATCGCGTGGCAGAATCACTTCGTCACGTTCGGCGAGAACGGGCGCTTCGCGCAGGCCGCCGGCCTTTCCGGCGAGGAATTCCCGTCGCGCTTCATTCCGAATTTCTCGCAACTCTCGTCCATGATGCCGAGCGGCGTTCCCATGGGTGCGATGCGCGCTCCCGGAAGCAATTCGATCGCATTCGTGATGCAGTCCTTCATCGACGAGCTCGCGCACGCCGCGGGAAGAGACCCGGTTCAATTCCGCCTTGATTTGCTTGCCGCCACGCCTTTGCCGTCCGCCGCTCCGCCGCCGGGAACGCCGGTTGCGTTCGCGCCGGTGGCATTTGACGCGCAACGCATGACCGGCGTGCTCAAGGCCGTGGCGGAAAGATCGGGTTGGGGCAAGCGCAAACTTCCGAGGGACACCGCGCTGGGCGTGGCGTTCCACTTCAGCCATCGCGGATACTTTGCCGAAGTCGCCGAGGTGCGCGTCACCGGCGGCACCAAGGTAAAGGTCAACAAGGCCTGGGTCGTCGGCGACATTGGCAGTCAGGTGATCAATCCGGGCGCTGCGCAAAATATCTCGCAGGGCGCGGTGATCGAAGCCATGAGCCACGCGATGGGCTTCGAGATCACCATCGATCGCGGCCGCGCGGTGCAGAGCAATTTCCATCAGTATCCGCCACTGCGCTTGACGCAGGCGCCCCCTGAGATCGACGTGTACTTCCTGAAGACGGACAATCCGCCCACCGGCCTTGGTGAGCCCGCGCTGCCGCCGATGATTCCGGCCATCACCAACGCGATTTTCACCGTGACCGGGAAGCGCATCCGCTCGCTGCCGCTGGCGAAGAGCGGCTTCAGCTGGGCATAGCCGGGCCGCATTTCGTTCACAAGGCGTCAACGAGGCCTTCTGGCGGGGATTCTTCTCCTCGCTAAGGTTTCGTCATTGGGGTGCTACGCCGCCACGCCTCCCCGTTAGCGATTCCTCCCACTACTTGAACAATGCCCCGCCATTTCGCGGGGGCATGCCCCCAGCGCACGCGCTGTGACGTACGGCACAGCGTGAGCCGGCTATCCCGTGGCACTGTAGCTTGGGCGATCCAATGGCATGGCAGCCTATAAGAAAGACAGCGCGCGACTGGGCCATCGCCCCCAACCTTCGCGACTACGAACAGGCTGTCCGGACATTCAATTGGGAAGATGCTCGACGGGAGCTTGATGGCCTTCCCGAAAACCAGGGCCTGAATATTGCCTATGAAGCGGTCGACCGCCATGCGAACGGTACGGACCGCGATCATCTTGCCATTCGATGGCTCGGCAAAAACGGCGAGGTCCTCGACTACACCTACGGCAAGCTTCGGGAGCTGACGAATCGATTCGCGAATGTTCTACGAAGACTCGGGATCAATAAGGGCGATCGCGTCTACGCCCTGGCCGGCCGGATTCCCGAATTGTACATTGCGGCGCTGGGAACCCTGAAACACCGAGCCGTCTTCTGTCCGCTATTTTCGGCGTTTGGTCCCGAGCCCACTCGATCGCGCCTCACGATCGGTCGCGCCAGGGTTCTGGTTACGACCGAATCACTGTATGAGAGGAAAGTGAGAGCGCTTCGCCCCTCCCTGCCCTTTCTCGAGCATGTTCTGCTGGTTGGGGACGATCGCCAATCGACGAACGTGCCGAACACCATCGATCTGCTCCAGTCCATGGCCGAGGCCGAAGATTCCTATTCCATTGCGCCGACATCACCCGAAGATATGGCTTTGGTGCACTTCACGAGTGGAACGACGGGCACGCCGAAAGGAGCGGTGCACGTTCACGGGGCGGTCATCGCGCATCACATTACGGGCAAACTTGCGCTCGATTTCCACAAAGGCGACATCTTCTGGTGCACCGCCGATCCGGGATGGGTAACGGGGACTTCCTATGGCATCATTGCCCCACTTACCAACGGGATTACCAGCATCATCGACGAAGGAGATTTTGATGCGGATCGCTGGTACGGAATCATTCAATCTCAAAAGGTCACGATCTGGTATTCCGCGCCGACGGCGATCCGCATGTTGATGAAGGTGGGCGCCGCGATGGTCCGCAAATACGACCTCCGGTCGCTGCGGTTCCTTTCAAGCGTTGGGGAACCTCTGAATCCGGAGGCGGTCGTGTGGAGCAAGGAAACTTTCGGCCTGCCTTTCCACGACAACTGGTGGCAGACGGAAACTGGCGGCATCATGATCGCCAACTTCGCGTCGATGGATATCCGGCCGGGATCCATGGGGCGCCCCTTGCCGGGGATTGAAGCGGCCATTGTGCAGATAAAAGAGGACGGCTCGGTGGAAGAGATTCGAGACGCCGATGTTCAAGGAGAATTGGCTCTTCGTCCCGGCTGGCCGTCGATGTTTCGAGCATACTGGGACGAACCGGAGCGCTACGAGAAGTGTTTCGCGGGCGGCTTCTACCTGACGGGTGACCTAGCCAAGCGGGACCGCGACGGCTATTTCTGGTTCGTCGGCCGCAAGGACGACGTGATCAAGACCTCAGGACACCTGATCGGGCCGTTCGAGGTGGAGAGCGTCCTGATGGAACACAAGGCGGTCGCTGAATCGGGCGTCATTGGCAAACCCGATCCGATGGCTCTTGAAATTGTGAAAGCTTTCGTCGTGCTCCATGAGGGATACAAACCCAGCGAGGACTTGCGCCGTGAATTGCTGGCGTTTGCGCGCACGCGATTGGGAGCAGTCGTCGCTCCAAAAGAAATCGAATTCGTGCCTTCCGTGCCAAGGACGCGCAGCGGCAAGATCATGCGCCGGCTGCTGAAGGCTCGAGAACTCGGCCTCCCCGAAGGGGACATCTCAACGCTCGAAGGCGATTGAATGACCACGCCCGCCATTTCGGGACGCCCGGTCGTCGATCGTGAGCATTCGCTCTTCCTGCTCCGCGAAATGCTGCGCATCCGCAGGTTCGAAGAAAAAGCGGCGGAGATGTACAGCCTTCAGAAAATTCACGGATTCCTTCATCTCTACATCGGGGAGGAAGCCACCGGTGTCGGGGCGATGCAGGCCTTTACGCCGGACGATGCCATCGTTGCAACGTACCGGGAACATGGCCACGCGCTGGCGCGGGGCATGCCCGCCAAAGTATTGATGGCCGAGATGTTTGGCAAAGCCACGGGATGCAGCCATGGTCACGGCGGCTCGATGCATTTTTTCGACGTGAGCCGCCGATTCTACGGTGGATACGCCATCGTGGGAGGCGGATTGCCCGTCGCGGTCGGTCTGGCTCTCGCCGACAAACTCCAAAATCGGCCGAGCATCACGGCGTGTTACTTTGGGGACGGCGCGGTTGCCGAGGGCGAATTTCATGAATCCCTGAATCTCGCGGCACTGTGGAAACTTCCCGTCGTTTTTCTATGCGAAAACAATCTCTACGCCATGGGCACGGCGCTGGAGCGCCATCAGGCACAGACCGATATCAGTCGGAAGGCTGATTCCTACGATCTCTCTTCCAGCGCGGTGGATGGGATGGACATTCTTGCCGTCGAAGCGGCCGCGAAGCAGGCTGCCGATTTCGTGCGGAGTGGGAATGGCCCCTTCCTTCTCGAACTCCGGACCTACCGCTTCCGCGCTCATTCGATGGCCGATCCCGACTTGTATCGAACGAAGCAGGAAATCGAGCAATGGCGCAAACGCGATCCCATCGTGCTTTTCGAGTCCAAGCTGCGAGAGTCGGGATTGCTGACGGACTCGGACATCGCGCGCATCGAATCGGAAATCAGCGCTGAAATTGACGAAGCTGTCCAGTTTGCAGAAGCGAGCCCGCGCGAACCCGTCGAGGACCTTTTGAAGGATGTCCAAGGACAAGCGGCGCCATGACCAAGATGACCTATCGCGAAGCCGTTCGGGCGGCCATGCGGAAAGCCCTCCGCGATGATCCTCGGGTTTTCCTGATGGGGGAGGATGTGGGCCGCTACGGCGGGGCCTTTGCGGTGAGCCTTGGTCTTCTTGGAGAGTTCGGGCCGGAACGGATTCGTGATGCTCCGCTCTCGGAGTCCGCTTTCGTGGGAGCGGGAATCGGGGCGGCGCTCGGCGGGATGCGCCCGATCGTCGAGATCATGACCGTCAACTTCAGTATGTTGGCCATGGACCAAATTCTCAATAACGCCGCAGCCCTGCGACACATGTCCGGCGGACAATTGGGCGTGCCGCTCGTGGTTCGCGTAGCCACGGGAGGGGGCCGCCAGATGGCGGCGCAACATTCGAATAGCTTGGAATGCTGGTACGCGCATATTCCTGGCATCAAAGTCCTGACCCCAGCGACCGTTGTGGATGCGTATGGGATGTTGCTGGCGGCTCTTCGCGAGCCCGATCCCGTGTTCATCTTCGAACACGCGACGCTATATCCCATGGAAGGCGAGATTGAGGAGACGGTGAAGGCGTTTGATATCTCCCGGGCGGCCGTGATGCAACCCGGCAAAGACATCACGCTCATCACGTACGGAGGGACGCTTGGAAAGACGATGCAAGCAGCCGGCCGGCTTGCCGGTGACGGCATAGAGGCAGAAGTGATCGACCTCCGCACTCTTCGTCCGCTCGACACGCAAACGATTTTGAACTCCGTAACAAAGACACACCGCGCGGTGGTTATCGATGAGGCTTGGCGCACCGGAAGCTTCGCAGCCGAAATCAGCGCGCAGATCATGGAGAATGCGTTCGACGATCTGGATGCGCCCGTAGCGCGCGTGTGTAGCGCCGAGACGCCCATGCCTTACGCCAAGCATCTTGAGGAGGCAGCCCTCCCGCAGGTGGACCAAATCGTCGGCGCAGCCCGGGAGATGGTTCCTCGCCATGGCTGAGTTCGTCATGCCGCAGCTCGGAGCGGATATGAGCGCAGGCAAGCTCCTGGGCTGGCGTAAGAATGTCGGGGACCCCGTTCAACGCGGTGACATCATTGCCGACGTGGAGACGGACAAAGCAGATATAGAAGTCGAGGTCTTCGCCACGGGGAAAATCGAAAAGATCCTCGTTCAGCCGGGCGAGAAGGTCCCGGTTGGAACTCTTCTGGCGATCATCAGTGAAGAAGGAAAACCCGGGGCCGCGGCCCCTGCGGTGCCCCAGCCCATCCCCGCCAAGCCGACTGCGGCGCCAGCCGCGCCCCCTGTTCGAGCCGCGGCGCCGCCTCCCTCGGCGGTTGCCGCAGGACCGGCCCGGCTGCACATTTCTCCCGTAGCGAAGAAACTTGCTGCCGATCTGGGGATCGACCCCGCCACGGTTTCAGGAACAGGTCCAGGCGGTCGAATCACGATGGAAGATGTCCAGCGGGCCGCGCAAACCAAGGCAGTACAGCCGGTACCAGCTGTGGAGTTGGACCGTCCCGCCCGGATGCGGCAAGCCATCGCGGCCGCCATGGCGCGATCCAAGCGCGAAATTCCGCACTACTATCTGAGCACCACGATCGACATGAGCCGGGCCATGGCGTGGCTCGCGCAGGAAAACGCCAAACGCTCCGTCGAGGATCGGCTCGTATACGGTGTGCTTCTGCTCAAGGCGGTCGCTTTGGGCTTGCGCCAAGTTCCGGAGCTGAACGCGTTGTGGGTCAATGGAAAAGCAGCGCCGAGTCCCGACGTTCATGTCGGAGTGGCAATTTCCCTGCGAGGCGGCGGGCTGGTGGCCCCCGCGCTGCACCATACTGACCGCCAAGGCTTGGGCGAACTAATGAGAAACTTCCGCGATCTCGTTCAACGAGCGCGCTCGGGGTCCTTGAGGAGTTCGGAACTGACTGACCCGACGATCACGGTCACCAGCCTCGGAGAACAGGGAGTAGAAGCCGTCTTCGGCATCATCTATCCCCCTCAGGTCGCGCTCGTGGGCTTCGGCAAAATTGTCGAGCGGCCATGGTCATCCGAGGGCCAGATCGCGTCCCGGCCGGTGATTACAGCTACGCTCTCGGGAGACCATCGCGTCACCGATGGACATCGTGGAGGGCTCTTTCTGGCTGCCGTGGACCGGATCCTCCAGGAACCGGACAAGCTATGACGAAAGATGAGATCAGAGAAACCGTTCTCCGCGCTCTGGCGCAAGTTGCTCCGGAGGCAGACCTATCGCAGATCAAACCTAACCTCAGAATCCGCGATCAGTTGGACATCGATTCGATGGATCTGCTGAACTTCGTGATCGGCCTGCACAAGGAACTCAAGATTGACATTCCCGAGGCCGACTATCCCCGGCTCGCGACGTTGCAGGGCTGCATAGACTACCTCGCAAGCGCTCAAGCGCGCGGGTAGCACCGCGCTAGTGCTGGAACTTTCCGATCAGCTCGGCCTGCGCCAGGATGTGTCCCTTCATGGCGCGCTCGAGCTGGCTCTTGGTGGCCCCTGGGTCGAGACCTGTCTTTGAGTTCAGGGCATAGACCTTGAAGAAGTAGCGGTGCACGGTGCCCCGCGGCGGACAGGGGCCGTTGTAACCGATTTTTCCGAAGTCGTTGCGCCCCTGCTGTGCCCCACCCGGCAGCGAACGGTCTTTCGGCGTCCCTTCGGGCAACTCATGCGTCCCGGCGGGAAGATCATAGAGCACCCAGTGGACCCACGTGCCTGTGGGCGCGTCGGGATCATCTACGATCACGGCCAGACTTTTCGTTTCTGTGGGAGGATCCGGCCAGGAGAGTGCGGGAGAGACATCTTCTCCGTCGCAAGTGAATTTTTTCGGAATGGGGCCGCCACTTCGAAATGAGGTCGTGGTCAAATGAAATGCCATGGACAGTCCCTTGGTCGCGTCCGGTAGCTTTGATTCTAGCACGAGAGAACTTGGTCCCCAACGCAGGCAGATCAAGCCGACGGCGATCTGTCGTACTTAGCAGCAGCGGTCAACAGCGCCTCGACCTCGAAGTCCAGATCGCGGGCGACCTTCGAGGCTTCGGGACTTCCGTACGGAGCCAGGAAACTGGCCATTCTGTCGTAAGACAGGTGCGCTCCGTCCAGGCGCTCGTCGATGAGGATCGTTGGGCGCATACGAACCGGCATCCGGCACGGGCTTCACCATCTGCTTCGTGACGATGCATAGCTTGAAGCGCTCGGATTCGTGTTTTGAATGGACGGCATTGTGGGCCGCCCTCCCCCCAGTACCACCTGCCCAACCCTGGCCTTTCGTACAGGTGTTTCTCTCGCGTGGGCTAACTAAAATCCCGACCAAGCCGATTGTCTATGGGGGCCCGAATGGAGGATTGCGTTGGATCCTCGGGCCGATTCCGAGGAACTTCTCAACGGGAGGCGCGCTTGAGATTGAGGGCCGATGCACTCGTTTCCGTGCTGGCACTGCTGGGGTTGTCCGCCTGCGCGGGAGTTGTGAGCCCGGCGAATCGGGGCAGCGGCAGTCCGGGCACGAATACTGTCGCGCCGGGGATCGCGGCACAACCCTCGAATCAGACGATAACAGCCGGGCAGCCCGCCACGTTCACGGTGACGGCCACGGGCACGCCGCCGCTGAGCTACCAATGGCAGAACGCCGCCACCGGCGCGAACATCTCCGGCGCGACTTCCTCGACCTACAGCATCGCGAATACGCCGCTGGCCGACAACGGCTTGACGTTCCAGGTTGTGGTGACCAACCCAGCGGGCAGCATAACCAGCACGGCGGCGACTCTGACGGTGAGCGCGGCGCCGACAGCTCCGGCGATCACGCTGCAACCGGCAAATCAAACCGTGACGGCGGGCCAGAGCGCGACTTTCTCCGTGACGGCGACTGGAACGGCGCCACTCAGCTATCAGTGGCAGAACGCGGCCACGAGCACAAACATCGCGGGAGCAACATCCTCAAGCTATACGATTTCGTCGACGACGACGGCCGAGAGCGGGATGAGTTTTCAGGTTGTTGTCAGCAATACGGCCGGGCACATCACCAGCAGCGCCGCCACATTGACCATCAACCCCGTGGCTCCGCCTCCGCCGAGCGGCGTGAGCGTGCTGACCTATCACAACGACATCGGACGCACCGGGCTGAACCCGAATGAGATGCTTCTGACCACGGCGAACGTGAATTCGGCGACTTTTGGCCAGCTCGGTTCCGTCTCCGTTACCGGCTTGGTGGATGCGGAACCTCTCTACGTGCCCAACCTGACGATCAACGGCGCAAAGCACAACGTGCTCTTCGTCGCGACCGAACACGACATGCTCTACGCGTTCGACGCGGACACTCCCGGCGCGCCGCTCTGGCAGATTTCCGTGATCCCCAGCACCGAAATGCCGAGCGACGACCGAGGCTGCACTCAGGTGACGCCCGAAATCGGAATTACGTCCACGCCGGTGATCGATCCGGCCGCAGGGCCGAACGGGACGATCTTCGTCGTTTCGATGTCGAAGGATTCGAACAACGCATATCACCACCGGCTCCACGCCATCGACCTCGTCACCCATGCGGAGCTCAACGGCGGGCCGACGGAAATCGCTGCCACCTTCCCCGGGACCGGCACGGGCAATTCGAGCGGAACGCAGACATTCAACGCCGCCTCTTACGAAGAGCGTGCGGCGCTCCTGCTGCTCAACGGCACGATATACACTGCGTGGACTTCCCACTGCGACGCCCCGAACTATACGAGTTGGGTGATCGCCTACAGCGAATCGACGCTACAGCGCGTGAACGTGCTTAACCTGACGGCGAACGGCACGACGCAATTCGGGCAGGAGGGCGGCATCTGGATGGCCGGTTCCGGCCTGTCCGCTGACGCCTCCGGATTCATCTACTTTCTCGTCGGCAACGGAACGTTCGACACGACCCTCAGCGCCAGCGGATTCCCGAACCAGGGGGATTACGGCAACTCATTCATGAAGCTTTCCGCATCCGGCGGCAACTTGACCGTGGCGGACTATTTCGCGATGAACAACACCTCAGGCACCGCCGAATCGGAATCGAGCGGCGACACCGATCTCGGTTCGGGCGGCGCGATGGTGCTGCCCGATCTAGTCGACGGGCAGGGGCACACGCGCCACCTCGCCATCGGCGCCGGAAAAGACTCGAACGTGTACGTCGTGGACCGCGACAACATGGGGAAATTCACGAGCAATGACAGCGGAATCTATCAGGAGCTCGACGGCGCGCTGAACGGAGGCGTGTGGTCCGCGCCGGCGTACTGCAACAACATCGTCTACTACGGCCCCGAGAGCAATTACATGATGGCGTTTCCAATCGCGAGCGCCAAGCTTGCGACGTCGCCCTCGTCGTCCACCGCGCACCAATTCGGCTATCCCGGAGCGACGCCGAGCGTTTCGGCGAACGGTACCACAAACGGAATTGTGTGGACGATCGAGAGTACTAGCACGGGAGTGCTCCGCGCCTACGATGCGACGAATCTTGCAACGGAGCTATACGACAGCAACCAAAATGCGGCGCGCGATCAGTTCTCTGACAACTCGAGCGACAAGTTCGTCACGCCGATGATCGCGAATGGCAAGGTCTACGTGGGGACGCCCAACGCTGTGGTTTTCTTCGGTTTGCTTCCGTAGAAACGCGCGGACTAGCCGTACATCAGATAGCGGTGAACGGATGTCACTGCCATGGCGCCTTCCCCGACGGCTGCGGCGCAGGCTCAACTCAATCGAGATGCCGCTGGCGCTGCGCCGTGGAGACTCTTAGCGGAGCAGATTTTGGGTCGGCCGTGGCGCAAGGATTGGGCACAGCCTTTTGTCTCGGAAAAGACCGAGGAGGCTGACCTATTGAAAAGAAGTGGTGAGCCGCGCAGGACTCGAACCTGCAACCCGCTGATTAAGAGTCAGCTGCTCTACCATTGAGCTAGCGGCCCACAAAGGACTTACGGACGATGGTGACTAAAGCGGTGACTCAAATTTCGGAAATCCAATCTTCGATCTTCTGCAATGCTTCCCGAGATTCCTTGTCCGGCGTCTGCACGTAGAAGTCAAGAGTTGTGCCGATGTCGCTGTGCCTCAAGATCGCTTGAGTCACTTTCGGCGACACGCCGCACGAATAGAGATTCGATGCCAGCGACCGCCGAAAAGCGTGCCAGCCCCGCCATTCTAACAGTTCATCCTCTTCGTTTGCCAGCGCGGCCTTCGCTAGAGCGGGTTTGATGACCCGGTGGGCGACGTTTGCCAGGTTCGCCGGCGCACCGCGTCGCTCTCCTTTGAAGATGTAGTCTTCGTCCTTCCCTTTTACGCGGACGCGGTGTTCGCCAAGAATCTTCGCCAGAACAGGCAGCACCGGCACGGAACCCGCGCTCGCTTCCGTCTTCGTCGGCCCCACGTGCGTGCGCCAGACCGATCGGGAGACTGTAAGAGATTGCCCGTCGTAGTCAGACCAGCGAAGGCCGCGCAGTTCTGACAGGCGCAGACCGGCAAACGCAGCGACGCTGATCGCTGTGAACGCCGCCATATCGGCCTCGCCGACGTACCGAGCGATTCGCTCGATCTCGTCCATCGTGTAGACAGCGCCACGAAACTTCTGAGGTTTGCCGGGCACACTGACGTCGCGCATGGGGTTGGGACTGTCAAGGAATCCTTCGCGGCGGGCATGTTTGAACACGCTGGATAGGAATGCTTTGGCGCGTAGTAGAGTCGTTCGGCCCGACCCCTGCCTTTTCGTCGGCGGGGAAACTGAGCGAAGGATTCGCTGTCCATGCACTGTCCGAAAGTCGCGCAGGCGCACGTCGCTAAGCAGATCCTTTAGATGCTTCTCGTACAAATCTTTCTTGTAGTTCTTGTACGTCGCGGGACGCAGTTCCTTCAAGACGTAAGGCAGGAAAACGTTTTCGATGAAATCGACGACGCGCATAGCTGACTCCGGCTGCTGTGTTCCGGCGTTGATTGGTGCCAGCGTCTTTTCGGCCAACAACAAAACGCTGCGCTTCGTGGGATAGTCGGCAGATACGGGGGCAAGTCGTTTGAATGACTTTCTGCGGACACGTTGGCCGTCTTTAAGGAAGGTTTCGTAGTATCGGAGGACCCAGCTACCGTGGTGTTTGACGATTGTCCCTCGCTGCACGGTGAGAATTTTAGCACAGGAAGAAAACGAGGTCAGCGGGCCGACACAATTTCAAAATTGCCGAAAGGTGCAACGTCCGTGTTTCCGTTTCCTGAGAAGGCTGCTAATTCCTTCGCGTATGAGGGTGGATCTCGAGATGCCCGTTTCTCGTGAGATCCTTCGCAGAGCGACGGATTGTTGCTCAGTCAAATAGATCGTTTTGTGGACCATGTTTTTCCTTCTTGCGACGACTTTTTGAACGCTCATTTTGTCCCCTCTGAGATTACTTGAAGCTCAGACGCGGTCTCTGTTCACGATCTTCTCCCCACGTACCGACACAATCTCAAAATCGCCGAAAGGCACGAGCGCAGCCGACGGAAGAATCCGCTTTAAGACTTGCGCCCCGAAAGTGTTCAGCGAGTGGATGAAAATCTTTCCGCGGTAGTTCGTTGTGCTGAGATAGCGGGCGACGGGCTCGAAAGTTTCTCCGGGTTTCTCGCCATCGTAATCCAAGAAGACGACATCGATCAGGAATTGAGAAAGTGTCCGGTTTGCTTCAACGGCCGTGCTCGCCAACAACGCCCGCGGCACACGGTAACGAGAGACGAACCAGGCGCGCCGATCAATTTTATCCTCTACGACTAAGACGGTTGATGTCGCGGGAATCGAGATGATCTTCTTCGTTTCGGGTCGGTATGTGGATACTTCCATCACTGAATTTTCTCGACGATCGTACCGATCCGCACGGTCTTGAAGCCTTGCGCGCGAAGTCTCGCTGAGATTGCCGGATCGTGTGCGAGTTTGTCGGCAAGGGGTTGATCTTCCCAAGGGGCAACCGCTTCCAGTGTCGTGCCGAAAACTCCGCTCGCCTGGAACTGCATCCAATCAGCGCCGCGTGCCTCCGCGTACAGTTCGCGTTGATGCGCGCCCCATTCCGCCCACGCGAGGATACTTGCGGCCACAACGAGTGCGATTATGCCAATGTGTTTCCGGCCGCTAAGGTTCACGTCACGCATTGAGATCTCCCAAATCGACGGTACCTGATTCTTTATAGTGATATTGAGACTGGGAGACGCGCCACCACTCCCAGATGACCCGAATCGGTGACGCTGGGTGAACGTCGCGGAGTTTTATTTCCTCGATCAGACTATCCCGCGATTCTTTATCGGCGAAGAAAATCGGCGTTCTTGCGGACGCAAACGGTGTGTTGTCTGCGCGCAAAAGCAACTGTCGCTTTATCAGTTTAACTATCTGCATCTTGGCCTCCGTTACATTCCGAATCCTGGACGCCACTTGCCGCCCCTCTTGAGAACGCCGTTCGGGTCTAGCTCCGCGAGCGACCTTGTTCCCCACGTGCGAGCGCGGGCTACTTGCTCTTGTGGCTGCTCTGGTGTGGGCTCTTGTCGAGGGGATCGTCGGGGTGTGGAATGGAAAGCCGCGAGGCACGTCATCAACGCGGCGGTGAACAGCGCAGCCCCGATGAGGACTATTGCGACACGCCCGAAGGCGACAGCGATACTTAGAGGCAGAGCGATGAGAACCTTCGCAAACAACGGAGCTTCTTGGAGTGCTCTCTTGAGTGCCGTCTTGAGTTCCGCCGGGCGCATCGCGAACGAGCCTAGCACTGCCGCCAGCAAAAACCCATGGAACGAAAGTGCTATGCCCGTCATTCGTTCTCCGCATCTTCTAGCGCTTTCGCTGTTCCCGCCGACACCGTGCGAACAATTCTAGTGTCCCGCGGCTTGTCGTCCACCCAGAGCGGCGGCACAGTCGTGACGATGCGGGAAGTCTCGTCGTGGGTCGCGACGGTGTCGCGGTAGGGCGTTATCAGCGGTTGCGCCGAATCCTGAAAGATGAGCATGTGCGTGCCGTCGCTTTCAAAGTGCGTGACGAACGCGCCGCCGAGCCACTTGTAATCGTCCAGTCCCGTTGTCCGCCAGCCGCCTTTGTTGACCCATGACACCTGTCCGCCGCCCAGCGGAAGCGGGTTAGGCACGAACATTTCTTTCGCTACGGGTCGCAAGTCAAGAAGGAAAATGCGAACGAGCCGCGGCTTGTCTTTGCAGAGTCGGCGCGGCAATCTCCATTGCGTTTGTCGGAAACGATTAAATCCGCGAATGCCCACGATCGCGCGGGATACTGCGGAAGCTTTGCAGAAAGGGCACAGACCTTTGAGCCTGTCCCAGAGACGGCACGTCGGGCATTTGCGCCAGAGCCCGTCAATGCGACCCACGCGGCACAGCAGACAAGTCCCTTGCGAATAACCGAATAGGCGACGGTAGAAGCGAGGCAAATGTGCGGCGCCGTCAGTCCCGTTGACACAGTTCGCGCTCGCGCACGGTTTCGCCCGCTGCGTCTCTTCGGTGCGCTCATAAGTCCAGATTACAGGGGACGACTCTTGCTCAACCCACTTGCCCGCGGCAAAGTAGTTGGGCGGTTGTTTGAGTTCCGCTTGCGTTGCTTCGGATATAGACCATAACGTCGGCTCACCCCAACGGTTTGCTGGGTTCATCACCGACGCGCCAGACATATGCCGCGCCAGGAAGCGCGTCAGTTTGTTTGGTCGCGGCTTTTCTTTGTTCTTTACCGCGGCTTCAATCTTTGCGAGCGCGTCTTGCCAGTGACGATGAACAGTCGCGAGCGGCAGACCAACAAGTTTAGAGATTTCATCCCAAGAAAAACATTTATAGCGGTAGTAGGCGAGCCGCTGTTCTGTCGTTGTCAGAAATGAGAAGTGATCGGACATGTGCGCGACGGAGTAAGGACTCGTGTCCTGTGGCTGCTGAATGGGGATGTTCACCCAACCTTCAAGCATGTGAACAGCGAAGGTGCCTTTTATCAGGTCAACGGTGTAGTCGGGTTCGCACGGTAGGAAACGATCCCGCGAGCGCGCAAGATAACCCAAGGAGACGAGCGCCGTCTTAATTGCGTTCTGTATTGCGAGTGAAACGTATCCGAACGAAGCCTTTTCACCGTCTTTCTTGACGACGGCGGCGATGCGGTGCCGCTGCTGTATGAGAGTCGCCCACACCGCGGCGAATAGGTCATCCTGTTCGGCTGCTTTGTAGCTACTGCCCGCCGCCCAAGATACCCGCCGCCGGACGAGATCAGCGTAGATGGCTAGTTCGGGACACTCCCGAAGGATATCCGCCGTGTAGTAGTTCGCGGGCTGGCGTCCTGCCAAGGCTCGTTTGGCGGCCGTAACCATACCAAGCCAGTATACCAGATGAGAAAAACATCGTCAAGATGTGTTTTATTATTAGGAGAGAACAATGGAGACAACCAAGAGCCACAACGTCAGCGTCTCGGAAGCCTGTGAGAAAAACACTGCACCCTTGTGTTTTGTTATTCGCAGAGGGGAGTATCTCACAGATCAGACGCTATCCCGAGCCGCCGAAAGGCTGGTTGAGACGGTGGGGATAGGCATCTGGCAACACATTTTGATGGGTATGGCTGAGTTTCGAGGCGGTGAGCCTACAGCACACCGCCTAGACGATATCGCGGACACAGACCTTGCTTTCCTGCTGGGCGTCCATCTGATTGAACGTTGTTCGGGTGGGTTCCGCCTGCGGGTAGCAGTAGACCCGCGGTGTAAAAACAGCCGGCTAGTAAATTGGCGGTAACAGCAAACAGCATGACAGCGGAGATTCGGAACCCTGTGCCCGGCCACTACCGGGACGTAAAGGGGACCGTGCCGCAAATCATTACCTCGATCAGTGAAGTGGCCGCATTGGCTTCTCCACGCGGGCATTCAAACACAACGGAGAAGACCAATGAGCAAAGCACGCATAACGTTTCAAGACTTGCAGAAGAAGTACCGCAGACTCCCGAAGTTGGAAGAATCCACCAATGCGTCCGATGTGTTCCTTCGGGCTATGGGATACAGGATTCGCAGTGGAAAACTCACGGGGGCTCAAATCAGCGACGTGGCGAAGCTCATAGAAGACGCCACAACTATCTGGGATGACGGCGAGCCCGAAGGTGTGACGACTTTCAAGAATCTTAGAAGCCGTCTCGGGAAGATAGATCGGGACCTGAGCGTTCTTCATCGTGCGTATATCGACGCATTAAATGATGAAAGAGGATCCGCTGAGCGCTGGGGATTGTCGTTCTTGACGATGATGCGGTGCCAGACATGCGGCGCAGAACTTGTCTGGTATTCGGAATCAGAAGGTCACAGATGCCCACGCTGTCCCGCGGAAGTAGGCACGCGCAGATAGCAAACGAAGAACGAGGGAAAACAATGACACCACAACTTGACGCAGAAGTTCAGAAGATGATTCGCGATGCCCACACCGCTGAAGCGATTGCAGAGGGCTTGCCCTTGCGCGAAGACGTTACCATCATTCGCGATGAGGCCCGCCAGCCCCTCACGATCGTCGAGAAGGAAACGGGCCGGCGGTTGTGGACGGCCGATTCGGGCGTTCTAGCAGTTCCCACAGCCATCCTGGAAGAAGTCGCTGCCTCGCCGTTGGGGCAAGCTAAGGCACGGCACGACGAGGAAATGCGGCTGCGTCGCCAAGAAATAGAACGACAGCAGCAACCCGACGCGGCGGAACAAGCCCACATCAACGCCATTGCTGACGGCACAGCGGATAGGCGAGCCGACGCAAACAACTCCGATGCACGAATGATTGTCGAATGGGTCGGGACAACCAACCTACCGGGCAGCGGATACGCATCGGTAACGGGTATTTCCCACCACCCCAAACAGCGAACGCGAAACATCTTCCGCGAATACGTCCGCTCGCTGGACTTCCAAAATGGCGATCTCATCTGCCTGGGCTTCTCGCGAGGCAAAGACAACTGGATGAACAGATTCGTGCTGTTCGACAGACTGACAGAAACGAAAGTGATTGATCGGTTGATCGCGCGGAACGAAAGGGGCGAAAACATCTACATTAGCATGTCGCCGCTCCAGCCCGGAACGACGCACCGAACGAAGGATCACATCTCGCGCATCGCGCACATCTTCATCGAAAGAGATAAAGACGGGAGAGAGTTGTTACAGCGGATTCGCGATGAAGTGAGAGCGGGCACACAGCGTCCGCCTGCCGCTATCACAGAGAGTTCACCCAACCGATTGCAAGTGATTTGGACCGTTCCGAGGGGCATCAACTGGACGATCGAGAAACAAGAAGCGGCAAACAAGAGGTTACGCGACCGCTACGATTCAGACCCAAAGAGCGTAGATGCCGCGAGATTTCTAAGACCCGCGGGATTCCGAAACTGGAATCACAAAGGTGCGCCCTTCGCGCGCTTGCTGATTTTGTAATGACGAGTTTCAGCCGCTCTCGACAGGGAGCGTCTGAGAAACCCAGAGTCGCGCCTGGGGCAGTAACCCGAAAGGGTGGAGGGGCAGGGTTATCCTTTGACCTGCCCCTTCGGATTTCGCGACAGCAAAGGGGTAGTCAAATCGGAAGTGTGACGCGCGACGCCACAAAGGAAACTAAAATGTCCGAAACGAACACAGCAATCGTAGAAACCGAGGCGTCATTCCTTGCTTCGCTGGGGATTGATTCGCTTGAACTAGAACCAAAGAAACAATACAGTTCCGCCTCGCTTGACGTGGTGGAACGCGGGATGGCGTACATAGATGCCAATATTGCCCTGCTGCTGGAAGCAGGCTACGACATCCACGCCAGTTACGGAACAGATGCGCCGGCTTGGAAGCCCTGGGATACGGAGCCGGGCGCAAAACTTCTCGAGGTGGATTGCTTCAAGGGTGACGAACACAGCGACGGATCGCCGCGAGGAGCCTATTTCATCATCCACGCATCGGGACGATACGACTGGGGCTGCCAGCATCACCACGAAGCTGCGAAAGCGCGGGGCGAGAAACTGGACTGGTATGGCGCGAAGGAAGAGATTCACGACATCCTGGGTTACTGGCCGGAATGGGGTGACGTTGAAGACATCCCCGAAGACGAGCGATGGAAGGATGGAGAACTCTATGCCGGCGGGAAACTTCTGACGGCGCCGACCAGAGACGTTATGTCTGCCGCTGGCGGGGGTGAATCAATCCCACCCGCCATGCCTAGCGAAGAGCAGCCCGCTGCACCTTCCACGCCTAGCGCGGAAGAACCCGACACGTCGGAGGCGTTGCCCGACTACAAGTCCATGTCTGAGGAACAAGTCCAGGCAGAGCTTGAGAAGACGAAGAAAAAAGCCGCGACGCAAAAAGCAGAAAGTGGAGCGGACACGGCAACCAGCGAACCGATGGCGTGGGCGGGTCCCGTTCCTGTCGATGAGCCGCTGCTCCCAGTCCCACCGTTCAAACTGGAATATCTGCCGAAAGCATTCCGTCCATGGGCAAAAGATGTAGCGGAGAGAATGTGCGTCCCGCTGGACTTCGTAGGGATCTCCATGATTTGTTGCCTCGCTGGAGCAACCAATCGTCGGGTATTTGTGTACCCCAAGGCGAATGATGAAACATGGAAGGAAGCTCTAAACTTGGGCGGCTTTGTCGTCACGGAATCCGGTGGAATGAAAACTCCGACCTGGAAAGCAGTTATGAACACGCTCACGGGCGTAGAAATCAGAATGCGAGAGGAACACGCCCAGGAAATGAAGGTGTACAAGGATCGGATGGCTGCCTACAAACTAGCCGTAACGGAACGCAAGGCCCGCCTCAAGGGAAAGAAGACGGGTGATGTTGAGGAAGACTCCAATCGTGTTCCGAACGAGCCAACAGAACCTCCTCCCGGACGCCGTCTTATTATCAACGATGCCACACCCGAAAAAATGCACACGATGATGTTCCAGAACCCCGAAGGGCTTTTGCTGTATCGGGACGAAATCAGCGGGCTGATGGCTCAAATGGACAAGCCCGGACGAGAAGCCGAACGGGAAATGTTTCTCGTAGCGATGAACGGAAACGACCCGTACTCGCAGGACCGCATGGGGCGGGATGACGTGTTCGCCACCATGTGCCTCTCGGTGTTCGGGGGATTACAACCCAAGGTGGCGCGTGATCTCGTCAGTGATGAGCGCAACACGAGCGACGGAACGATCGCAAGGATAGGCCTGCTCATCTGGCCGGATGAAATTCCCGCGGAGAAATGCAAACCCATTGACCGGGCGGCGGATGAAAAAGCAAAGGCTACGTTTGAGCAGGCGATCGAGGCAATCGTGTGGAAGAAAGCAGAATCCATCAAGGCAAAGTTTACGCCCCAAGCACAACCTGCTTTTACGGCTTGGCTTGAGAATCAGTTCCAAATCGAGCGGGGCTTCAAAGGGCCCATCCGCTCTCACGTCAGCAAGTACAAGGGACTGCTACCGCGGCTTGCCGCCCTGTACCAATTGGCGGATGTGGCGGCGGAGTCGCCCAAGGGGCTCGGTGGGGTGGACCTCTCGGGCTTCCTGCCGGTTGACGATGAACACTTGAGGTGTGTAACCCGCTTCCTAGAGGACTACCTGAAGCCTCACGCGCGGCGGGCATATGCCTGCCTCCGGACGCCCTTCCAACGGTCACTGTCGTCCCTAGCGGAGCGCCTTGCGGCGGGAGACCTGGAGGATGGGTTCACGGCGCGGATCGTGTACGAGAAAGGCTGGGCCGGACTCACCAAACCAGACGAAGCGAAAGACACGATAACATCCCTGTGTGAGAAGCATTGGCTGCGCCCTATCTTCAAAGGCAACGCGGGGCGTGGGCGCCCGAGCGGCAAATACGAGATCAACCCGATCCTGAAGAGCGGGAACAAGACCGCGAGTCGAGCGGAACAGCCGGCCGCTCAATGAAACTAAAGCGTCAAATCGTGGCACCCGCAAAAATCCCAAAGGCATGTAGATTTGAAAGCCACGGAACCGACGTGAGGGTTGGCCGGCACCTGGGGATTATTGCGGGTGTGCGGGTGAGAACCGAGGGTGACTTTTGATGTCGCGCAGGGATGGAGGGGGTTTTTGCGGGTGAAAAGTATTTTTGCGGGTTCTGAAACCCCCCGGTTAGAGGGGGTAATTGACAGAAAACACAGTAGATATATATATTCAAACAAGCTTCTTCTCTATGGTACCCGCAAAAATCATCCCCCTACTCGTGAACACACTCAAAGGGGTGTGTAACCGGGGGGTCCCAACACCCGCAAAAATACACGGGGTCTTTAGGACGTCACTGGACAGGCTAAGGCAACCTGCTCGGGTATGTAGATTTCAGGTCACGTCGGCCGAGTCTAGGTTCGACTGTCTCGCGTGCGTTTTATTAAGTTCTGACGTTTTTTGTCCAGTCGTTCTCGTCGGTCATCACTACGTCGCCCATTTTGCCCAGCAGCTTGCCGCCGATCGGCTGGACCGTTCCGGCTGTCCGGTCGCTGCATTTTGGGCGCCCGAGCACGCCAGCTGGGTGACCGCGGCGCGCGTTCGGCGCGAGCCTATCGCGGGGTGGTCGCGGGGATCCGCTGGACGCCTCCAAACCCGCCCAGAATGCCTATAGCTATCACGCCAGGGCGCCTAGGACGAACGCTAGCAATGAGATAGCCTCCTAACCCCATCCTGAGACGCCAATCGCTGGAAAGGGTGTTTTCGTTACCACCGGCCCTCGCCGGGCGGGAGTCCAGGGTTAACACAATACGGAAGAGTTAAGGCGCACCCCGATTCCCAAGGACTTACAGTCTGGGAAAGCGGGGGTTTCGGGGTCAGTCCTGCGCGTAGTGTTAACTTCTGAAATTGATGGCCGCTCGCCTAGCATGGTTGGCGTCGGCGAACGAGATGTCGAAATAGCGACGGCTGGAATCAATCCGAGCGTGCCCAAGGATGGCGGCAACCACTTCAATACCCTGCCCGCTGTCGTGGGCATCCTGCCCGATCGTGTGCTTTAGGGCGTGAGGACTGGACTTGTGCGCCGGCAGCCCCGCAGTCGCGGCGTGCTTCTTGAAAATCTGGTAGACGCTGATTCGGGACAGCGGCCCGCCCTGTGGGTTGGGGAAAAGGTAACCGCTCTGCGGTCGCTGCTCGAGCCATTCGGCGACTGCCTTGCGCGCGTCCAGCAGCTTCACGCCGTTGGGAAAGATGGATTGCAGGGTTTTGTTTGAGCCCTTCAGCCGCCGCACGTTAAGAGTCCAGTCTCGCTCGTTCAGATCCGATCGGAGCAGCCCGCCGGCTTCAGATGCCCGGAGTCCGTGGTGGTACATGAGAACGAGCATGCACCAATCCCGCGTGCTGGATTCCCGAGCGGCTTTCAGCAGCGCCAGCAGCTCGTCACGGCTCAGCGGTTCCATGCGTTTCATCTTTCACCTCGGAGGTTCTATGTCAGAGCAAAAGCGATTCTGTTTGTTGAGTGTCACGGTTGAGGAACTTCAATCTCGTGAACCTCAAGCCCGTCAACATGTGCAGAGAATCTTTGACCACAATAAGCGCATCTTCGATCAGATAGCAGCCCTAGAGCGGGGGGACGCGGATCTTCCTCCCCTTCCAGACTCTTGCTACACGGGAATATTGGAGCCCATTTCTGGCAGTCCGTGTTCGGGCAGCGATGCACCCAATATCTAGCCTTCATCGCTTCGCCTCAGTTCGAGTTTCTTTCGCAGATAGTCGGTCAATGAGAGTTTGAGCCGCTTGGCAGCCGCTTCAAGTTCTTTGCGCTCGGCGGGTGTGACACGAACGGCGACCATTTTTGACTGCCGCTGATTCGGTGCTTTCGGCGGGCGCCCCATTCTCATACTTATTGTTTAGCATAAATAGGACTTTCTGTCAAGCGCAAAGTGTGGGATGGCCCGCAAGCAATCGCTCGTCATACAAAACGTCTAACAGCGCCGGGTCTTCTCATTGAGCCCGATCGCGATGTGCCCGCTGTGCCGTTGCCGGCGCGCTGCGCGATACGTGGTCGTCTCGTTTCTCTTCGTCGTGGGTGATAGGGGTGTCATCTAACTTCCCTAGGGCCTACCCAAGGGCTCCGCCCCAAAAGGAATTCGCGGCGGTGCTAATCACCTAGTGACGCTCGTTCGCGCTCGCAGAAAAATCCCAGAAAAAAAAATAGGGTAGAAAAAATTGGGAATCTGGAAATCAAAAAGTCAATTTCTAAAACGGCCACCCGGCCCCAAAAAGTTTTTACTGGTCAGTGTTCCAAGGATACCGCCATGAGAGACAAACGCGAGCCCTACGATTTTTCAATAGGCATCCTCAGATCCTTTGAAGTGCTCGAGCAGGATCTCCCGCCTCTGAAGAGATACACGATCGTGGACAGCGCAGGGGTGGGGAAAGCGCGCAGCAACTTCACGTCGATCATCACCGTGGGCTTGGGTGAGTCCTTGCCGTTGTTTGTGCTCCGCGTCGTGAAAGAACGTTTCGAGGACGGAGACTTGCTCGCCCACGCCATCGCGGAAGCGATCTCAGTTTCGGAGTGGAGCTATCTTGAGGATGCCGCTGGCCTTCGTCTCATTGAACCCCAGATCGTTCGCGCTCTCGGGGATCTTGGGGCGCCGTCCCAAATTCAGAAACGGAGTTTCTTCTCCGTGGGCAATCGCAAGGATGCGAAACGTCAGCGCATTCTTGACGCGCAAGAAGCCGCGGAAAAGCTGGGCATTATTCGTTTTGTGATCGGGGAATGCGAAGCCCTGTTAGAGGAAGCACTCTCTATCGATGGACCCGGCGCCACAGATGACGCCTGGGACAGCTTGGGACAGGCTTTGATTCAACTGGATGTCGCGCGTCTTCATCGCGCCGCCCAACAAGGGAGGGATTGACGTGGCCGACCGCTCATCTAATCGTGCTGTCCTTCTTGTGGCACTCCACGCCGACCACGAAGCCAAACTTGCCGCAGTCACGGCAGTGCTGAAAAACATCGAAGCGCACGTGGAGACGCAGAACTCAGAACCAACGCGACGACTGCTCGCGAAGTTGATAACAAGCCTTGAGTCCGTGCTCGACTTCGCGGATGCCGCCGCGTCGTTGCGCGCACGCCTTCGCGCTCTCAAGAAAATACCTCGTCACTGGAAGTCTACGAAAGCGGAACGGATGGCCGCAAAGATTGCTCGCGCGTCGTTGCCGGCGTTTGAGCCTCCTTCGTTGGTTCGGGATGTCCAAAAAGATATCCAAAAGGATGTCCCAAAAGAGGTACCGAAAGCCGATCTGAAAGGTACCTCGCCATTCCAAGTGGCAGCGTCGGAGACGAAACCCGATATATACAACGCGGCGAAAAAGTATATAGCACCACATATATCACCGACCGCTGCGGAGTCCTCGTCGCCGAGTGGTATCACTTGTGATACCGATAAGGGTGTCAAAAAGGATATCAAACCGGCTGATCTCACGCCTGTTAGACAGTCCGTCATACAGGTTGAGCCCGCGCCTGTGACGACACAATGCCGGTGGTGCCTCAGTCTCGCACCATGCGCTCAGGTTGCCGGTGAAGGTTGGCTCTGCTCGTTCTGTGTCGATGTGTGGCGGGATCGCGAGGCGGCGATCGCTGACAAGACTCTCATTGAGCCAAAGGTGACGTTGCGACAACCTCCCGTGCGAGTCACACCGCAGTTCGTTCCACCCCGCCGGCCAGACCGGACGTGGGCAGGAGCGCCCGCCGCAATCTCGCAACCCAGCGCAATCGAAGCTAAGGAAAACTCCCGCCGCGCCGCGGAAATCGCAGAGGCCGCGCGTCTTGCTTCCGCCCCGTTCGGAAGTCTCACGCCGGAGGAGCAAAGAAAGAGATTAGGCATTTAAGGCAGTCCGCAATGGTCCGCACAGCCGACCCGCAGTAACCCCACTAAGTTTTTGAAGATTCAATCGCTGCCCCGCAGCAAAGGAAAATCACATGATATTCACACAATTGGCCGCTGACTCTTTTCAGCGCGCGAACGAAAATCCGCTTTCGGACGGCGGGAACTGGTCTGTCCTCGGTGGTCCCTTCAACGCCAATCTTGAAATTCTGAACGATGAGTGCGTTAGTGACTCCGCGTCTGAAGCGGGGTTTGCGTTTTACACTGGCATTTCGTGGCCGAACGATCAGTACGCCGAAATTAAGATTGCCTCGTATGGCGGCAACAGCGATTTCGGAATACGTTTGCGAAGCACCGGGCAGCCCAGTAGTCCCGGATTTACGAGCGGAGGCTATGGTTTCATTGTAAGCGTCAATAACGGCCTCGTTGTGTTCAAAGATCCCAACGTTGCGCCTTACCTCCAAGCACCCGGAACATTTCCGGTAACCGTAACAGTAGGGGATGTGTTTCGAGCAGCCGTTGTAGGATCAACTCTCTTCTTTCTCAAGAATGGGACGTTGCTTGCATCGTGGTCAGACTCGACGATCGCGTCGGGTTTACTGGGCATCCAGGTTTTTGGCGGTGGTTCAATCACTGGCTGCGCTGTCGTCAACTTCGCAGGCGGCAGTGTTCGTTACTGCACGGTTTCTGGAAATGCCGGCCTTGCCGGCGCGACAGTCTCTTACAGCGGCCCAACGTCTGGAAGCACAACGGCGGATGGTTCGGGAAACTATTCTCTGTCTCTGCCCGACGGCACCTATACGATTACGCCTACTTCCCCTCCAGGCCGAACATTCGCGCCAACAAGCCAGGTCGTGACTGTTGGCAGCGCGGATATCACAGGCGTGAACTTCGCATTTTATCCATCCGTACGCTTCACTTTCCGTGAGCGCCAAACTCAAGGCTCTGCCACGGTACCAACTTATGATGTCATCGACTCCTCGTCTAAGTGCGTCGGACAAGTCTTTTTCGACCCCATCATCGTCACTCAGTGGAGTTTCAACCTCTCTGAAAATCAGCCGTTTATTGCTGCGGATGGTAGCGACGCCGCGAGTATTCAAAACTTCGCGTCTGCTCTGCCTACACCAAACGTCCCGATCGTGCAGCCCGCCGGCACCCCCTCGACTCGTTTCAGTTTCCGCCCCGTCCAGCGCCGCGCGGGGCAACCAATACTTCAGTATCAGGTCATTGACGGTCTGAGCCCCGCCAGCCCTAACTACAAAAACTTTTCACTGCCGGGCTACGTTCCAGCTTCTCCAACCGCGAGTGGAAGCGTGGTTGGGGAAGTGATCTGGGACGGCACCGCCGGCCTTAACGGCCGGTGGACGTTCTTGCAGACAGCCGCGTCTTTACAGATCTCGAGCCCCGCAGATGTGGCGTGCATCACAACTTTTGCGGCGTCACTTCCTTTAATCTCCCCAAACGAGATTCAACTTTGAAACGCATCTGGGGTTGCGTGACTTAAAGGGTTCCGTCGGGTGGTCTTGCTGGGCCACTCGACGGGCCACCCTTTGATTTCTTCAGTGGTCGCGGTAGGATTCAACCAACGATCATGCGCACCAGACAGGAGATTCTGAGCGAAATAAAACGGGCCGCGCAGGAGAATGGCGGGAGGCCATTAGGTAAGGCTAGATTCGAAAGTGAAACCGGAATCAAGCCCTACGATTGGGGGAGGTTCTGGGCTCGATTTGGCGATGCAGTGAAAGAAGCCGGTTTTGTTCCCAACCGACTCCAATTGGCATATGACAACGGATTTCTCCTCGAAAAAATAGTCGGCCTCGCGCGGAAACTGGGCAAGTTCCCAACTTCCGGGGAGTTGACGGTGGAAAGCAACAACAACGCCGAATTCCCGAACGAGAAATCCTTTCGGCGCTTTGGCTCGAAAGCACAATTTGCTAAGAGAGTATTGGAATACTGTCAGGGTAAGGACGACTACAACGATGTCGCAGCACTCTGTTCGGTAGCGCTCGCCAGACTTCATGACCCCACAGCCCCTGACAACGGCAAGGTCAGCGAACCAGTTGGAGAAGTTTATCTTTTCAAATCTGGGCGTTACTACAAGATCGGGAAAACTCAAGACACCGTCCGCCGGGGGAGTGAAATACGGATTCAGCTACCGGAAAAGGTGAGCCTGGTTCATTCCATCAGAACCGACGATCCCAGCGGAATCGAAGCGTACTGGCATAGGAGATTTGAGCCCAAACGGATGAATGGGGAATGGTTTGATCTGAATTCTACTGACGTTAAAGCCTTCAAGCGCTGGAGGCGGATTCACTAGCGAGTTCCTGCCCTCAACGGTCAGACCTAAAAAGTAACAGCGCCGTTCCGGGCAAGTCGTGCTGGGCTGCCCGGCGGCACGACGGTGGAGAATTTGAGTCATCACCTCTTGAGAAGATGATGGTCTTCGATGTGAGTGGCGGATCTGAACAAGCGATATTGGACATGTTTATCGCATGTGTGGCACGGAGGAAACCTCTTCCCTGCGATGCAAGTTACTTGGTGTTTTTGTGCGTGGACATTGTCGTGGAGAACGTCGTAAATACCGGACTCAGGAACTATGCTGCCTACCCTGTGGTCCATGAACGTTGCCTCCGCTTCGAACAATTACACGATTCACGCTGGCCTTGCTGCCTATTCCCTGCAAGATTCTCTTGCATCTTTGATCTCGTCGCCTGTAGCTTTCTTACTGACCGTGACGATATGCACGCCACTTTCTTGAAGTTTCTGTAGTTCTTTTCCGTCGTACTTCAGCTTGGTATTAGAAAAGTGGAGGGAATCAACGTACTCGTACTTCGCACCACCACTTGCTGCTCCGGCCGCGAAGCCTATCCCGCCCGTCAACGCACCGGCAATCATGGAGTTTCGGAACCGGTGACCTTCAGCTTGCCTGACGATAAGGCACGGTCGCGTTTCTACTGCGGGTTGTGCCGTGACTGCGGGCTGTGGCGCCACGGGTGCTGTAGACACAGCAACTAGAGTGGCCGCGGGAGCGACCCCAGCGTCCTGTTTCGGCGCGGCAGGCGCAACAGGGGCGGTTGCAACAGTGGGAGTAGCCGGCGCAGCCTGTGGAATTGGACGACAGGCTTGGGTGCCGAAAATCGTTTCACCTTGATAAACGAAGTTGCCCGAGTCCGCGAGATTTCGGCACATCCACTTCGATGGATCGGGACTTTGAGCGGACGCGACATTCGAGAAAATCAAAAGGGCCAGAACCGCTGTAACTGTTTTCATTTACTCCTCATTTTCTTGGTTTTGCTAGTGACGCAGGTTCTCCTTCGCGCCCCTCTAGAATGGCCTGCGGACACGAGCCGCCGAATGGTACTTTGCTAATCAGTCAATAAAGCCTAGAGCAAACAAAAGCGACGTACTCTTTTGACACACTTGGGGTTTCAGTAAGCGAGGTTTCCCGCCAGCACGCCCAGCAATCACATTTCCATTGCCGAATTCTGCGCGGCCTTGCGTCATTGAATGGCGCGAACCCATCAAGTAGCGGGTTGGAGACTTACCGTTTACCAAGGCGATGGCTCTCGGATTCTAGATAGCAGAATCGTCTGAGAACGGAGGTTGGGGTGAAGTTAGACAAAACACAAAAGCAAACCCCTCCCAGGATTGATGCGGGCGTCTGGAAAAGCGTAACCATTGGAATAGGCGTAGTGGTTGCGTTGCTCTTTGGGGTTTTCGTGTGGCCCACGCGGTACAGATATATCAACCTCAAGGTAGAAGGAAACTCGTTCGCGATTCGCGAAGACCGGCTCACTGGAAAGACTTGGCGGCTTTTTCCAAATAGCGGCTGGGAACAGACCTCGGGTTTTGGGCCAATCCGTACTTTGAGTGAGGAGGAAAGGCAAAACGTAAAGGCGAGCTGTACCCTTGTGGACCAACTGCTGGATTGTGACATCAAGAATGAAACCGACTACACGCTGACAAGAGTCACAGTGTCACCTGGCGCGGATTCAGGTCTGAATATATTCGACTTCATTTTCTGCGACCACGGCATGAAAGGAACCGTCGAGCCGCATTCGATGGCCGGTATGTCTGAGTTCCTGCCTGAGTCTTGTGGTAAGTACTACGCGCCGCGTAAAACTGATTGGACGATTGATAACGCAGAAGGAAGGCGGCAGTAGTGCGTCATGCGAGTTGAAGACCGAGTCAGTTGGTGACTATTTGGTGACTCGCAAACAGCGTTTTGCAGTTGGATGGTGGGACTTACACCACCGACCCAGCCGATAAATCCAATGTTTTGTGCGGTACTGGACCGATATCATCAAATTAAGAGTCAGCTGCTCTACCATTGAGCTAGCGGCCCGGCAAACTTTCATTTTAACACGAGAGATTAGCGCGACCAACGCAGCACAAGACGACGCCGGGGGCGATCAAGCGCGCAACACTGCGGCGATCTCCTTCGCTACCTGGCGGGCCTTCACAAGGTCGCCCGGCCCGAGGGAAATGGCAGCCACGCGCGCATGCCCGCCTCCGCCGTACTTCTCGCACAGCGAAGCGAGATTCACTTCGGCGGAGGCTTCCTTCCATGGATTTGTGCCTACCGACACCTTCGCGCGGACCGGTGAAGAACTGACGCCCACCGAATAGAGAGCGTCCGGATAGAGATAGTACGGGATGAACTTGTTGTAGCCCTCGAGATCGAGATCGCTCACGTCGAAGTAGACTACGCCGCCGCGGGCCTCCGCGCGCTCGCGCAAAATCTCGATCGAGCGGCGATGGCGCTCGAGCAAAGGACCGAGATGCTTTCTTATCAGCGGCAACTCGACGATCTCAGCGAGCGGCCGGACTGCGAGGTCGGGGATCAGCCGCGGGACCAGATTCGCTTCGGGCGCCGCTTCGATCACGAGCGCGAGTTTCGTCGCCGGCTCCGCAAGCCCCACGGCCTCTTCCGGCGATTTGAACTGCGCGCCGTCGATGATGTCGCCCCATTCGATCAGTTCCGCGAGGGGCTTGGCGTCGAATCCGAATTTTTCGGAGGCGACCGTCGCCAGGAACTTCGTGCAGGACTTATAGGAAGGATCGTAAAACTTCTTGCCGGAACGGTCCCGCCGGAAATGCTCGGCATCCTCCGGCTTCAGGAACGCGCTCTGATGATGGTCGAACCACCACGTGAGCTGCGGCGAACTCGAATACTTGAAATCGACGATGGCGTTCTCATCGCCGTCGAAGATGCCGTCCTCGAAGGGCTGCGAGGCCTTGTGCGTCATGCCGGTGTAGAGGAATTCGGCGTTCGGATCGATGCGCTCGCGGTAAAACCGTGAAAAAATCGCGGCGGACGAAGCTCCGTCGAAGCATTTGTCGTGGAAACAGACCCGGACCCTCACATCCCTCTCCCGTTGTGCCGCCCCGTATGCGGGACGCCAATTCCCGCAAGGTAAAGTCAACTAAGATGGCTGCTGGCTATTCGCTTGTCAAGAGGCAACCCGGCATTGCAGCAGCAGGAAATTTTGCGGCGCCGGAAGCAATGTTCGAGCAAAGATTACCCACACATGCTGCAAGGGGCGGCTTGTGAGCCGCCTCTGCAAAATGCTCTTCAATGACAAACGGAATCGCGCCTAGGACGAAATGTGGCGCTCGATGACCTTGACGATCTGGTCCTTGGACACGGCGCCAACGATCTGGTCGGCCACCTGCCCGCCCTTGAAGACCAGGAGCGTGGGAATTCCGCGGATGTTGAACTTTCCCGGCACGTTCATGTTGTCGTCCACGTTCAGTTTCACGACCTTGAGCTTCCCCGCGTGCTCGCGCGCGATCTCATCGACCGTGGGCGCAAGCATTTTACAGGGGCGGCACCAGTCGGCCCAAAAATCGACCATCACAACCTGGCTGTTACTGGCGTCAATGACCTCCGCCTGAAAATTTGCGTCGGTTACGGCTGCGAGAGTATCTGCCATATAAGTTTCCCCCTATCAGCGTGATCCGGTCCGCTGGCCGGTCAACCGCCGTTTATTTAGATGATCCACGGCCTCGCGGGATTCGGGACCTCTTGGCCGCTTCGTATAGCGTAACGTAGGTCACGGCCGAAGTCTTCCACGAAAAGTCCTTGGCCATGCCGTTCGCCTGCACCGCCCGCCACGCCTTCGCGTCGCGGTAGGTCTTTAGCGCCTCGCGCACGCATTCGAGCAGGGCCGCACCGCTGTACTCTTCGAATTTGAAGCCCGTACCCTGCTGGGTCTTGGGGACGAAGTCCTGTATCGTATCATCCAAGCCCCCCGTCGCGCGGACGATTGGCACGGTGCCGTAGCGCAAGCTGTATATCTGGTTCAGCCCGCACGGCTCGAACCGGGACGGCATCAGGAACATGTCCGCCCCCGCCTCGATCTTGTGCGCCAGCGCATTATCGTATCCGATTTTCACGCCGACACGCGCTGGATATTTCTCCGCCAGTTGCTTGAAGAGCTTTTCGTACTCGGGTTGGCCCGTGCCGAGGGCCACCAACGCGAGATCTTCCTTCATCAGATCGCCCGAGATTTCCGCGATCAGGTCGAACCCCTTCTGGTCCGCAAACCGCGACACGATCCCGGCGACCGGCCGGTCGAGATTCTCGTTCGGCAACTGGAATGACGCCAGCAGGTCCTTCTTGCACGCCTTCTTTCCGTCGAGATTGTGCACCGAATAGTTCTGGGCAATCAACGTATCCGCCTCGGGGCTCCAGACTGCGTAGTCCGCTCCGTTCAGGATGCCGACCAGGCGTTCGGCGCGATCGCGTATCACGCCCTCGAGTCCGCAACCGTATTCCGGCGTCTGGATCTCCTTGGCATAGCGGCGGCTCACGGTCGTCAGGTAGTCGGCGTAGAGCAGCCCGCCCTTGAGGAAGTTCACCTTGCCGTAGAACTCGAGCCCCTCCACGGTAAACAGCGCGTCGGAGAATCCGATCTTTCGCAGCTCCTCCTGCGGGAACACGCCCTGAAAAGCAAGGTTGTGAATCGTGAGGATCACGGGCAGTGACCGCACCGCGCGGTCCTCCGCATGCTGCGTCCTTAGCAAGACGGGTACCAGGGCCGACTGCCAGTCGTGGCAATGAACGACGTCCGGCAGCCATAGGCGCTTCATGAATTCGACCGCGACGCGCGAGAATTCCGCGAACCGCTCCGCATTGTCCGGATAGTCGCCGGCCTTGTCGCCATAGAGGTGCGGGCGGTCGAAAAACGCCGGGTCGTCCACGAAAAAGTAGCGGACTCCCTCGACCGCCTTCCCTTCCGCGATTGCCGGAAACCGCAGGCTTTCGCCCATGGCCACAGTTACGCTCGAGAGGAGCACCGACGCAACTTTATTGCCGTGATACCGCGGCAGCAGAACGGCTACGTCATGTCCCATCGCTCGCAGCGCCTTCGGCAGGGCCTCGACCACGTCCGCCAGGCCGCCCGTTTTTGAGTAAGGAAGTCCTTCGGAAGAGACAAACAGGATTTTCATCAGGTCCTCAGCCGCAACAAAAACGGTAACGGACGGCGGGCGGCAACGTCAAGGCAATCCCGCGCGGCGACGCTGCATCTGTTACCGCGCGTTTGTTGCCGTTCATTCGTGTTGCTACACTCGTTCGACATGGCGCGACGGCGATTGGGGCAGCATTTCCTCGGCGATCCCGCCTGGCAGCGGCGGATTCTCGAAACGCTGCCTCGCGGCGCCCACGAAGCCTGGATCGAAATCGGCGCCGGCCACGGAGAAATGACGCGCCTGCTGGCCGGCGAGGGCCGCCGCATCATTGCCATCGAAACCGACGCCCGGCTCGCGGAAAACTTGCGGCAGCGCGTGGATGCGAGTCCCGAAGAATGGCCCGGCGTCGAAGTGGTCCCCGGCGATGTTCTACGGCTCGACCTCGCAAAACTGGCCGGCGAAAGATTTCGCGTGTATGGCAATCTACCTTACTACATCACGTCGCCGATCCTGCACCACCTGTTCGGATTCGCGGATCGCATCGCCTCGATTCACGTCGTGATGCAATTCGAAGTTGCTGCGCGCATCGTCGCCCGCCCGGGACGCCGCGCGTACGCCTATCTCTCGGCGGCCTGCCAGTTTTACACGCGGCCTGAAATCGTCCTGCGGATTCCGCCCGGCGCGTTTCGCCCACCACCGCGCGTCACGTCCGCGCTGGTGCGGATGAACCTGCCCGGCGAGCGCGGCTCGCTGGAGGTGCGCGACGAGCGGCGTTTTCTTGAATTCGTGCAGACTTGCTTCGGCCAGAAGCGCAAGACGCTGCGCAACAATCTCCGCTCCATCGTTCCGGATGACCGCATCGGCGACGCGCTGGCCGGCTGCGCACTCCGTCCCGACGCCCGTGCCGAGCAGCTTTCGCTCCCGCAGTTCGCTGCGCTCTTCAACCAACTGATGTGAGGTCTTGTTCGAGCGGAGAGTCCCAGGTCACCTGGCAGGCAAGCTCGACGACATATCCTCAACGAGCGCTCGCAACCGGTCCGGCAGATCCGTCATGATGCCATCGACGCCGGCCTCTATCATCGCGCGCATCTGCGGAGCGTCATTCACGGTCCACGTCACGACTTGCAAATCGGCCCCGTGCGCCCGTTCGACCAGATCCCGCGTCACCAGATCGGCCCGCGGACACAACTGGCGCGCGCCGGCATCGAGGGCAGCCTTCACCATGTCGGGCCTTGCCTTTTCGACGAGCAGCCCCATCATGATCGAGGCGTCCACTTGCCTCATCGCCTTGAGCGTGCCCGGATCGAATGAGATCACGATCGTGCGCGCCGCGTTCCCGGAACTTTGGATTGTCGCCGCGAGCGTATGGTGCATGCCCCACGCCGCCTCGAATTTCAGCTCCAGGTAGAACACCACGTCATGTTCGCTTGCGAACGCGAGCACTTCTTCGAGCGTCGGGATGCGCTGGCCCATAAACTGCCGGTCGAACCACATTCCCGCGTCCAATTCCTTCACTCCGGCCAGAGTAAATTCGCGTACGGCGCCATGGCCGTTGGTCGTGCGATCGAGAACCGCGTCGTGGATCGCGACGAACCGCGCGTCCCGGGTCAGGTGCAGGTCGGTCTCGATGAAGGTCGCGCCCAGTTCGACCGCCCGCTGGAAAGCGGCGATCGTATTTTCGGGAGCGTGACCCGAAGCACCTCGATGAGCGATGATCCACGGGATCCCCATGAATTCGTATCCTAGCAGATTCCCGCCGACGTCCATTTCGCGTCGTCATCGTCGGTTGTGAGAATCGCAATGCGTAAAACTACGTACTAGAACTTCCGTCTGGACGTGCAAAAACTTTCCATTATCGGACCACTGCTCTGTCCGCTCGTGCATCCTGGGGAACACTTCCCGATGGGGACTGCGGCGCGACTGGCACCACCCGATTGTGGCCATTGGACATAACAGACGCTTTGCTCCAGCGCCGCGACGCTCGTTTTGGTAGACGGATTGCCCTCTATTAAACGCTGGGCGGCGCGAACTTGGGAGGCAACGTGGCGCTGTTTGTTCTGATTCTAGTTGGCCTGGTTGTCTCGCAGACCTGGGCCGACTGGCGCGAGGCACGGAAAGACTGGATCATCCCCGAGTGGGCCAAGGGGATGGCGCTCGCGGGCGTTGTCGCCGTTTCGCTCACCGCAGCCACTTCGTTCGCTTCCGTATGGCTCGAAGACGACGCCGGCCAATGGACGGCCGGATTCGGCTCGCGCTTTTTCTGGCTTGAGCTGTCCTTTCTGCTCTGCGTTCTGGGAATCATCGTCTTTGCGGCGCGCAAGAAGCGTTTGCGAATCATGCTTGTCGTCACCGGCATCGTCGCTGCGGCAGCCTTCTGGATCGGCATGACTCTCCTCTCTTAGCACCTGCGTTCGACCAAAAGCCGCGCCATTCGTCCCGCCTTTGCCGCTTTCAATTCCTTGCCCGTCATTCGCCGGTAATTAGCCGCCGTTCGCCGAAAAGAGCGCGACACCTTGCTCGCCTGCCTCTAATCTGCCGCCATGGAACGGCACGAAATTCACACGGGAGGCGATAGAATGACAAGCGAGGACCGGCGGGCTCCTCTTCACACCTTCACGCGTTCAACGGCCCTCATTCCGGGGGCGGCACTTCTGATTCTCGTGGGAGTTGTGCTTCAATTGGGCGAACTAGGCTACGGCCGTTTGAACCTGGACAATTTTTGGATGCTCTCGGTCATTTCGAGCGCGATTTGTAGCCTGTTCGACGCCTGCATCAGGTCTACGGCGCTCGCGGGAATGTTTCAGTTCTGGCCCCTCGTCCTTGTGGTCATCGGATGCGCGATCCTGATGTCCGGCCCGCAGTCGTCCTCGCGGCCGCGCGGAAAAGTGGTTCCAGAGGCAAGGCAAGAACATGAGTGACGGCCGTAGACGCGTGGTGGGGCCAGGGCTCTTTGTGGGCTTGTGGATCACCACGCTCGGGGTGATCTTCCTGCTGGACCAGCAAGGAATCGTCCCGGCGCACGTGTCCTTTCAGTTCGTTTGGCCCGCGATTCTGATTGTCGCCGGTCTGGCCATCGTCTTCTCCACCCATACTGCCAGCCGCTTCTGGGGCGTCATTCTTCTCGCCTGGGGAGCGGTATCGCTCTCGAACGAGTTGGGCTTCTTCCACGTCCGCATCGGGAGTCTGTGGCCGGTTTTCCTGATCGCCGCCGGACTATGGATGCTGTTCCATTCTCCTGGAAGGCTCGGCCATGGGCCAGGATGGCAGGACTGGCACGATCACGTTGTTCGTCCGCCGGCGCAGGCCGCCACCGACTCCGTCTCGGCAACGGGGGGCGCTGCACAAATGGGCGCACAGGCCGGTGCACAGTTCGGAACCCAGGCCGGGACGCAGTCCGGCTTCAGCCCCGATTACTCGGCGAGCGACGATTCGACGTTCGACCAATCGGTCATTCTCAGCGGTTTCAAGCGGCGGATCACCTCTCAACACTTCAAGTTCGCTAAGATCTCGGCCGTGCTCGGCGGTTTCCATCTCGATCTCAGCCGGGCGGACATCGATGGCAATCAGGCTGTGATTCACGTCGATACCGTGTTCGGCGGAGGCGAAATTCGCGTTCCCGACACATGGAAGATCAAGATTGAAGCCACGGCCGTGGCCGGCGCCTTTGTGGATGAGACGTACCCGCGGCCTGACGCACCCACTCCGGGCAAACTGTTGATTGTCCGCGGCGCCGCCATCTTCGGAGGAGTCAACATCAAGAACTGAAATCTCCATGCATCCCCTCACTGGTCAACTCCGGCGCCTTATCCTCTATCTGGTCGCGTGGATACCCCTGACGGCGCTCCTGATCTATCTCCTGTCCATCACGCACCAGGTTCCGTTTGAACAAGCCGCCGCGCTCGCTGTGCCGCTTTGCCTCTTTTATGCGTTCATGTGCCTCTCGGCGTGGTACCCGTGCCGGACTACTCCCATCGATCGCGTGGGCTTCGACAAGCTGTTGACGACTCACGTGGGCGGAGCGTTGGTGGCAGCAGGCCTCTGGACTTTCGTGGCCTGGGTGCTGGCCTGGATTCTGTCTTCCAGCGTTGACGCGTTTCGCGGTCTGAACGTGCGCCTTTATCCCGAGCTTCCCGTGGTCCTGGTGACCGGAATCCTCCTCTATCTGCTCTCGGTGTTCTTCTATTACGTGCTTATCGCGCTCGAGGCGTCCCGCGCCGCCGAAGCGCGCATGATGCAGATGAGCATTCTCGCCCGCGAGGCGGAATTGAAGGCGCTGAAGGCGCAGGTGAACCCGCATTTCCTGTTCAACAGCCTGAATTCGATCAGCGCGCTGACGAGTTCCGATCCGGCGAAGGCTCGCGAGATGTGCATTCTGCTGGGCGATTTCCTGCGGCGTACTCTGGGGCTCGGCGAAAAATCCGCGATCCCTCTCGAAGAGGAAATGTCCCTGATCCACGCGTTTCTAGCAGTCGAGAAAACCCGCTACGGCGCTCGCCTCCGGATGGAGGAAAATATCGCCAAAGATGCGCTCGCGGTGGATGTGCCTCCGCTCCTGCTTCAACCGCTTGTCGAGAACGCCATCGCGCACGGCATCGCCAACCTCGTCGAGGGCGGATGGATTCGCCTGGACGTGCAATGCGAAAACGGGTCTGTGTCGATCGTGGTCGAGAACCTTTTTGATCCGGAGGCCCCGACGCGCCGCAGGAATGGCGTCGGCTTGGCCAACGTCCGCCAGCGTCTCGAGGCCCGCTACGGCAATCGCGCCAGCTTCGCGGCGAAGGGCGAGGGCGATCGTTTCCGCGTGGCCATCACGCTGCCCGCCGAGAAAGGGGTTGCGACCCAGTGAGTTCCGAATTGAAGGACAAGATCCGCGTCGTAATCGTGGACGACGAGGAACTCGCGCGGCAGGTACTCCGCGAGTATCTCTCCTCGCATCCAGAAATCGAGATTGTCGCCGAGTGCGCCAACGGTTTCGAAGCGGTCAAGGCCGTCGCCGAGCTCAAGCCCGGCCTCGTATTTCTCGATATCCAGATGCCGAAGCTCGACGGCTTCGAAGTCCTCGAATTGATCGGCAGGGAGACGGCCGTGGTTTTCGTCACCGCGCACGACAACTTTGCCATTCGTGCGTTCGAGGTTCACGCGATCGACTACCTTTTGAAGCCCGTCGGCGCCGAACGCTTCGAGGCGGCGCTGAAACGGGCCCGGGAGCGTCTGGAAGGCAAGGCGCCGTCGGTGGCGGTGCCGGCGGCCGATCTTGCCGCCGCCGCTCGCCCCACGGCGCAGCACATCGAGAGGATTCCCGTGCGCGACGGCGCGAGAGTTTCGATCATTCCCGTGGCGAAGCTTGATTATGCCGAGGCGCAGGACGACTACGTTGCGCTCGCGTCCGAGGGCAAAAAGCACCTGAAGCAGCAGACCATCGCAAGCCTCGAAACGGCGCTCGATCCGTCGCGGTTCCTTCGCGTCCACAGGTCGTACATCGTCAACCTGGAACGCGTTGCGAGGATCGAGCCGTACGGCAAGGATAGCCACGTCGCCGTGCTGACCACTGGCGCGCAGCTCCCGGTGAGCCGCGCCGGGTACGCGCGCCTGCGCGCTTTTCTCGACCGCTGACGCCCGCCGTGTGCGCGGCTGCTGACTAAACCAGCACCGCCGCGGACGCGAACTTGCCGCCCCGGCATCCCGGCGCGATACTCGAAACTGTGAAGCTGCCCTCTCGATTCCTTGGGATCGCTGCGCTGCTTGCACTCGCTTTGTCGAGCGCGGTGCGCGCTGATGAGCTGAAGCTCAAGGACGGTACGAAAGTCTCCGGTACGATCGTCGGATTCGAAGATAACTCGTTCAAGGTAAAGACGAGCTACGGCTACGCCGTCGTGCAGAAGGATCAGGTCGTCTCGATCAGTATGTCGGACGCGGCCAAGACCGCCCCGCTGGACAAGAAACCCGAGCCCGCGGCGGAAAAGGCTTCTCCGCCTGACAAGCCCAAGCCGGAAACCGCGAGTGCGACTGCGTCTGCGCCGCCTCCCGCGGCAAAGCCCGCGCCACCTGCTCCGATCGCGCAGCCAGTTGCTGCTGCGCCGGTTGCAGTCGCCGCGCCGCCGAAGCCGCCCGAGCCTGAACCGATCCGCGAGGAAGTGAACGGCAACACCTACACGAACGACACGTACCGCTTCCGGATGTACAAACCGCCGGACTGGGACGTGATCGCGAGCGCCAGTTCGCTGCTTCCGGGCGCAATTGCTGCGATGGGCACATCGGACGAAACCACCTACCTGCTGATCGGACAGCAGCCGGCCGGGAAATCTCTCGCGATGGATGTGGACGCGACCGATCGCAGGCTGCGGAACGTGCTCGACAACTTCCGCCCGCTTGGCGAGCTGCAGATTACGGTCTCGGGCGAGGCGGCGATCGAGCGCCGGTTCCGCGGCACCGTGGACCAGCATGAATGGTCTGGCTTCGTGGTGACTCTTCCGCGCGGCGCACGCCTCTACACGATCTTCGGCATGACCCGCGCCGATAGCGACCTAGTGCAGATTCAGGAGAACGTCATCGCCCGAACGATTTCGAGCCTTCAGTTCATCGAGCAGTAGACCACAGAGAGATCCCTCACGAAGCGAGGGATGACATGCAGCTTCGCTAGAATTTCGTGACTTCGCTGAAGTGAAAGTCGCGAACCTTCATCGCCGGGACGACCATCTCGAATGACTCTTCCCCGGCGGCGCGGACCGCGGGGCCGAGCATCTCGACGTTCGACAGCATTTCGATGATGCTTTCGTTGAAGCGGAAATTCCGGATGCCGCCCGCGACGCGTCCGTTTTCGATCAGGAACGTGCCGTCGCGCGTCATGCCCGTGAGGATTTTTTCGTAGGGATCGACTTCTCGGATGTACCACAAACGCGTGACGAGGATGCCGCGCTCGGTGGTGCGGACCATCTCGTCGATGGATTTGTCGCCGCCCGCGAAAACCAGATTCATCGGCGCCTCGCCGTATTCGTTCGGCAGTGAGAAACCGTGGCCGGTCGGCTTCGCCTTCATCTTCTTCGCGGTTGCGCGTGAGTAGACGAGATTCTTTGGAACACCCTTATCGACCAGCAGAACTTTCTGCCGCGGCAGGCCTTCGCCGTCGTAGGGCGGACCGCTTTGCAACGGATGATAAGCGTCGTCCCAGAGCGTAATGTTGTCGCCGAGGAGCTTCTTTCCCATCCGGCCCGTGAAACACGAGCGCTTGTCGAGCACCGCGGTACCTGCGAAATCGTAGAACAGAAAACCGACGAGATCGAGGACGGCGGAGGGCGGAAGGATCGTCGTGTAGCGCCCAGCGGGAATCTCGCGCGGCTCGCGCGATTCGGCGGCTTTGCGGCTGGCGCTCTCCGCGAGCGCCTCGGGATCGAGCGTGCGGATATCGGGCGAATTCGACTTCGCCCATCCGGAAGAGTGCGATTCGAGAATCGTCACGGAGAATTCCGAGCGCGTCTGCTCGTAACGCGCGAATAAGCCTTTCGAATTTGCCATCACTGTGTGCGACGAGCCGCTTGCGAAAATTCCGGCGGCGGTCTGCTTGTTCTTGTCCGCCATCTTGCAGACGCGCGTAACAGCGCGGGCACGGTCCTGCGGAGTGGTCGCGGCCGTCGCGGAAAAGAAGCGCGAGACCTTCTGATATTTCTGCGAGCGAAGCATCGGCAAAAGATCGGGATTCTCCGGTTCGTTGCGCGCCAAGCTGACAGCGGTTTCCACCGCGCGGCGCAGCGATTCGTCATCTGTCTTGTTCGTGGTGACGCGGGCGGTGCGGCCGTCGACCACGGCGCGAATCGAGATGGCGCGTGTCTGCTCGGCAACGTTTTGGTGGATCGTGTTGTTGGCGAAGCGCGTGAGCGCGTCCGTGGTGGCGCCGATATCGACTTCGGTCTCGTCCGCGTCGCTGAGCTTGAGCACTCGCTCGGCGATTCGCTCGAGATCGGCGATGGAAGATTTCGATTTCGTAGTCATTTATTTCGCGAAGGCGACGCCGATTTTGATATTGCGGAACCGCGCGGGCGCGGCACCGTGGCCCGTGCCCATGACCTGCTGCGGCTGACCCTTGCCGCAGTTGGGCGTGCCCCAGAGGGTCCAGTAGTCGCGCGAGCAGATGGCGTCGCAACTATTCCAGAATTCCGTAGTGATGCCGCTGTAGCTCGGATTCTTGACCATGCGGCCTTTCTTGCCGCCTTTGATTTCCCATCCGATTTCCGTCGAAAACTGGAAGTGATAGCGCTTGTCGTCGATGGACCAGGAACGATTGGTCTCCATCAGGATCGCGTCGTCGGTGTCGGCGATCAGGTCGTCGTATTTCCACGTGCCGGGATTGATGCTGATGTTGGTCATGCGGATCATCGGGAGGCGATTCCAGCTTTCGCAGCGCACCGTGCCGCCCGAGCGTTTCTCGCCGATCGACGCCGCGGTCTCGCGGCTGCTCAGATAGCCGGTAAAGAGGCCGTCCGTGATGATCGGCGTGCATTGCGCCGCCACTCCCTCGTCGTCGTACGCGAAGGTGCCGAGTCCGGGGCCGTGCTCAAGGCGCGCGTCGGCGACGACGTTGACGATATCCGAGCCGTACTTCAGCTTGCGGAGCTTCTCCGTGGTAAGGAAACTCATTCCGGCGAAGTTCGCTTCCATGCCGAGGACGCGGTCGAGCTCGATGGGGTGGCCGATCGATTCGTGAATCTGCAAGCCAAGCTGCGAGCTGCCGAGGATGATGGTGCCCTGCCCTTCCGGGCATTGCGCGGCGGAGTGCAGCGCAACACACTCTTCCGCGACGCGCTGCGCATTGCCGACGAGGTCGAGCGATTCGATCAGTTCGTAGCCTTGCAGCATGTGCTGGCCGCCGAAGCTATTCGGGTACGACCGTTTCTGGATTTCGTTCGCGGCGAAGCTGGTGGCAACGATCCCCGCGCCGGACTGCATCTTGATCTGGTGGATCGACGAACCCGCGCTGGAAACGAAGAGCTGTTCAATCCTACGAAATGCCATCGTCCCTTCTGCCACGGTTATGCCCTTCACGCGGCGCATCTCCTTGTCCGCCGCGAGCAGCAGGCCGATCTGCCGCTCGACCGGAATGCGGAAGGGATCCTTGAGGAACGGGTTCTGCCACGTATCGACGTAGCTCTTCTCCGGGACGAGCGCGACATCTTCGCGCTTAGCGAGCGCCGAAGCCTTGGCAATGGCCACGGCTTCGGCGGCGCACGCGTCAACGCCTTCCCGGGTGAGCCGGTCAGTGGACGCGAATCCCCATGCGCCGCTCGCGATCACGCGGATGCCGATGCCCAGGGATTCCGATTCGGAGAGCGTGCCGACTTCGCCGTTTTTCGTGGAGATGTCGCGGTGGCGAATGTCCATCACGCGCGCATCGGCGTAGGTTGCGCCGCGGCGCTTCGCCGTTTCAATCGCCGAGTTGGCCCAATCCTGCATTATTCGCGACCCTCGAATGTGTGACGATTAGACCGGGATGCGGTCCTTTGTTTTCTATGGCTTAGGCCGGTTTTTAATCGGCTCACTGTGACGATTAGAAATGGCAACGCTTCGGGAGACCGACGCCGAATCGTCTCGGCGCCACCCTGGGTCATCGTCGATGTGCTGCCAATTCTCACACAACCATCTTAGAGATGGGGATGCGCGTGTCAAGCGGTCGTTCGTGCAAAGAATCTGGGGTTGGCTTGCAAGAGGCGCGAAGCGGCCCGAGAGCGCGTTCATGCCAAGGTCGGCCGCGCATAGTTGCTAGGTCAGTTTCCGATAATCCCTGCGAGCTCAACCGGTCGATGCAACACCATCTAATCAGTTGATCCGACAATACTTCCTCTAGGGAACCGATCTGTACGGCTGTACTCAATCAGAACCTAAACAGGGCAGTGTTCTGCTTGAA
>Ga0187860_1000082_pt1 | contig 88901 bp, 70 predicted proteins | sample June2016WEW_10_4_FD_132981 | JGI IMG/M metagenome (GOLD analysis project Ga0187860, IMG submission 132981) | Peatland microbial communities from SPRUCE experiment site at the Marcell Experimental Forest, Minnesota, USA - June2016WEW_10_40 | ecosystem: Environmental > Terrestrial > Soil >...
ACGATCTGCCACTTCTCTTCGGGGGTCCGATCTACGCGTGGTTTCCTGCCCATGTTGCCTCCTGTTTGGAGGCCCTGATCTTACCTAACTGAGGTGTCCGGTTTTAGCGGGGAGCACTACAGGTGGTGACAATTCCGCCATCTGCGATTACCGAAATAAGCTACGGGCAGGACGTTCACCGGCGAGTGGGGACTGCCGTGGCAGTCGGGGCGTTCACATTGGGGCTTGGCGCTTTGACTGTTCTCAGCAAATCGAAGAAGCACTATGTCGGCTTAATCTGGGCAAACGGCGACCAGAAGGGTGGCTTGGCGCTCCAATGTGATAAGAACGATTATCGGGGCGTTCTCGCGGCTCTAGAGGGAGTCACGGGTAAGAAAGCGGTTGACTCTGAGACCATGACGGTCAAGAACTGAACATCACGTGTGGGTCGAGAGATCGCAAGACTCGGTGATCGGGAGGCGGTCGGCTACAGAGAGCCGAGAAAAATTCAGAGGTTCACGCGATGAGGAAATCCCTATTAACGTGCCTGCTCTGCCTCGTTCCCGTGGCGCAGGGGCAAACGGCTCCTGACGTTCCCGCATCCTGCAAGGTGCTCTACTCCATGATCGAGGAAGATACCTTGCATAACGTGAATCAGGGCTTGATTGCTTCGGGGTTCAAGGAAAAGGACGGACTGAAGTGGCTAGAAAAAATGTACAAGAAGTATCCCGACGTGTGCTACGTGGCCCCCAATTCCTCTGAGTCGGTAGTATTCGTCATTATTGCAACGCCCGCCGTGTATCACGGAACCCGCGTGGAGAATAGCAGCCACGCTGTCACGAACAGCAGCGGCCAAGCCGAGACGGACGACGAGGGCAACACAATCCAGACGACAAGTTCCGTCGCTGTGCCTTATGAAGTGAATTACAGCTCTTTCACTCTAACAATCGAGAGGAAGACAGCGGATGGGCACTTTGAGCCTGTCCGCCGATTCAAAGTAGACGGCTTGTACCATTGGGCGTATGGCATGTCATGGGGAAAGGGCAAGCACCCGGTTGCGAATGTGATGGAGGACGCGATTAAGTGGATTCACGAGGGTGGGCTGAACAATCCGGCACAGACAATTGCGCCATGAAGATTTGGGTAGAGTGCGTTGGCGGAAAACCATGAGCGTGCTCCTCGAATATAAGAAGAAAGCCATCATGGGCGTTGTAAACGTTGCCAGCGTTGTCATCGTTCTTTGGTTGTTCGGCTCTCGGCCCCATTCAAACATTCAAGCTGTCCAGCCAAATAAAAATGGCTGTTCGATCTCAGCGGGCGTCAGAGACTTGGCGCCCAGGCCAACACCACGCGCATTTTTCTGCTCGCCATAGATGAGGCCCGACATCCACGCGGTTCAATTTGTCGCTCTGTTTTGGTTTTGACCGCGTTCTTGATTCAATCCTTCGTGACACGGAAGTTCACTTTCTGGCCCCGCCTAAGAAGTTCAATGATTGCCAGTTCTAAAAAAGTTCGCATGTCGTTGCCCGCTTGCAGAGGCTTCAATAAGACCATCTGTCGGAGTTCAGTCTTGTTGAGGGCGCAGACCAACTCTGCCGCTTCCCTCGATGAGATGGGCTTACCAGCGCCGATTTATTTTGAATGATGTCCAACAATTCCGTCTGTGTGAGCATGTTTTTCACTTTCCACTACTCCAACCAGTTGATTCCTTCGGGCAACTCGCCATAATCCTTGATCCAGTTTTTCTGACGTTTCAAAATGGCCTTGACCTGTTCTTCCAGCGCAGCTTTCATCGGATCGATTGGCTTCACGCGCTTGATCCTAGGCAGCCGGTAGCGTTCGCCAAAATCGAGGCGCCGCTTTTCCTGTTCCTCTCTGAGTTCGGCAAGAGTGCCAGGGCGGTACGTGCGTTCTAGTCGCTCTTGGCGTTCGGGATCGCGCTGGAACTCACGTCGAAGCACCCAAATCCATTTTGGGGAGATACCGAGTTCGACAGCGAGTGCCTTCATAGTTTTCCTCTGGCTGCCTTTTCGCGGCCGGCCGCGCGCCGGGGCATTGGCCCGATCCTGAAACCACGCCCAAACGAGGGACCGAACCAAACGGCCCTCGCGCGGCGAGCGGAAGGGGCGTGGCTGGCGTCCTTTGGCATCCCGCACCGCTCTCATGTGGCGGACGTGCTCAATTGAGGGGCCACGACGCTGCGTTTGCTCGGCGAGCGTCCTAAACTGTCGTGTTTTCCCAAAACTCTCATTCATTGGACTTAAAGCCCTCGCCTTGCTTGCTAGGTGACGTGGTGACGCGTAATGACCCATTTTCAGTTACTTTTTTCTTGTGGGGGTCCATATAGGGTTTTACTGTAAAAGCTCCCCACGTCTTGTCACCCGTCACCATCCTCACCCGGCTCCAAAGACAACCTCAATGTATGATGATCTTCACCGTCAGCGGCCATCCCCGTCAGATCAATGGTGAGAGGTCTCCCAACCGCGACAGGCATGACCGCCTCTCTCCGCAGCCCGATCCCGGTCCAATAGCGAACGGTTTTCGTTCGGCGCTCCCCAAAACGATTTGAAAGGCGCTCGCTGAAAACTTTCCGGTCCAAAGCCCTTTCTCGGCTGGCCGCTGCATATTGCTGATACGCTGTCCATAATTCCCCTTTAGGAACCTCGAAACGGTCGCCAATCTCGCAACGCTCATCAAAGAACGGCTGCAACACATCGCTATCGGCCGCGTACTTTGTCGTTGCCGTCTGAACCACCGTCGGCGGCTCCAACCCTTCCTTTTGCCAAGACAGGCACCCCGCGAGCATCCAATTCAGAACGCCCGACGCCTCGGCTTGAAGCACATTCGGCAGATTCTTGTCGATTTTGTCCGGGCCAAAGGTTTGACCGAAAGGAATCAACCTCATCCGGCGCCACATCGCATTCGTGTCATCGCTGATGAGCGGCCTATGGTTGAAACACAACCAAAGTTTGTGAGTCGGCCGAAATGAGAACTGATTCTTGTACAGCGGTCGCACTGTGATCGTATCGCCTCCCGTCCACGACTTGATCCGCGCTTCATCCAAGTGCCGTCCCTCTCTAATCTCTACAGATTTTGCTAGACGCGCGCCAGGGAGATCGACACCTTCCCCCGGCGAACATCCAAACCGTTGAGGCTCTAGCGCGGAAAATGGAAGATCGGTCCCGTACTCTCCCATGATGAACAGAATGCATTCGAGGAAAGTCGTTTTGCCGTTTGCGCCGCTCCCATAGAGGGCGAACAAGCATTGCTCTCGCACGCTGCCCGTCAATGAGTAGCCGCACATTTTCTGCACGTATGCGATAAGCTCGGAATCGCCGTCGAAAATCTCCGAAAGGAATTGTATGAACCTCCTGCAACTCGCCTTCGCATCGAACTTAACCGGCGAGAATTTCGTAATGCGGTCCTCTTGAGTCTCCTCTCTCAACTCTCCCGTGCGAAGATCAATGACCCCATTCGCCACGCCAAACAACCACGGCTCGGCATCCCATCCTTCCCCATCGTCGGCAATCGAAGACAAGGCTTTGGCTTCTCTCAGCGTCGAATTGATACGATGACTATTTTCGCTTTCCATTGCCCAACGAAACTCTTTCGATGCCTCATCTTTGTTGGCAATCGACGCGGCGCATTTGGCCCTGTGTCGCGCGGCATTCTTGGCTAGGATGCGAACACCATCTTGCGTATCCTCCAACCAACGATGCTGTTCCTTGTCCCAAATTAGCCAACGGCCCCGCTTGTGGTCGAATCTGACATTCTCGGCATAGAGTTCCGCAAATAGTTCAGCGTTTCCGTTATCTGTCTGCGGCCATTGCTTAGGCGTAGCTTCGGGAAACTGCTTAGCTGATGATGTATTCTCGGGAGTTGGCGGATTCATCGGGCGTCTCCCTTCGGGCCGGACGGTTCAGACCAAGCGCGGTACGCGTCAAGCACGGCATCGTCAACCTGCCTGAACAAACCGCGCGACACGTCAACGGTTTTTTCATAGCGATAGCCGCGACCTTCGGCCACAGAGTAGGTTGGGAGAGCAGTCCAAAGCTCATTGCGATTGTTGCGAAGCACTCTGATGTCGTCGATGTCAATGCAATAGCCCTCATCGCACGTCAAACGGATTTTCACGTTCGCTAAAGCAGACGGTTTTCGGGAAGGAGTTACGGAGAGGATTTCGACTTTCATAGCAACACCTTTTCTTTTTGTTGGGCCACACTTGATCGAACTGTGCAGCCAACCAACGCTCTCCATTCGCCCGCGATGTCGTTGGCATCATCGCAAGCAACCCCTTGTTTGCTGCGACAACCTCAGATGTGATTCAAAACGTGGTGCTACTTACTGGCGGATGCTGGCTCCCACAAAACATCCTTCAGCCGTTCCTTGTCAAAGACCAGATCCAATCCTGCATCCGAGCTTTTCATGCCGTTGTCACTGATTAACTCGACGGCGAAACAGCCCGGATAGGGTTCCTCCAGAATCACTCCAATGGAAAACTCCTCGGCGCCGACAGTGATGAGAGGCCTGTTTGCCACGAAAAAGCGGCCCACAGGCTCGGTCGGCATTTCTTTCTCAAACTCAACAGGCTTGCTCATTTCATTTCCTTTGTCTAATCATGGAGCATCGACCGCGATGGTTGCCGACTGCCAGCCGCATCTTGCTTCGGCCCGCCAGGGATGCTCGATAGAAGGGGTCGCCCAAAACACGTTCACGGCCTTAGCTCCGGCTCGCAGGCGCGGGCTTCGACAGCGGCGGCGGGAATACGCCATCCCTTTCCAGGCCCCTTGCCAAGCAAACGCGCTCCTTCGAGCTTTCTTTCGGCAATCAGATCGCGGACGTATTTGAGGGTGACGCCCAACCTCAAGGCCGCTTCCTGAACGGTTAGCTCCTTGGTTCGCTTCATCGCGTGCTCCCTTTTCCGAGCATCCTTTGACTTCGTGGTGCTCTTACTCTATTCTCGAATTGTACCTAGAACGCTAATTATAATAAAGAGGTCTAGACAATGACGCGGCAAAAACCTCCAAAGCGTTCTAGGTCCATTGCGTCCCGCTTTTTCTGGCGAATTGCGGAAGGCGCTGGGGACTTCTTGCGGGAAATGGCGAATCTCCGCGAGGATGGCGTGTCGCGTTTTCAACAGAAATATGAGCCGTCCTTCGATCATTACGGAGAGTCGGAAATACTTGAGCTGCGCGACGAATTGCGTGCCTTATGGACGGGCGGTAAGGAGATGCCGCCGGAACTCGCTGCGGTTTGGGATGCGAAGCGGGCCGCCGCGACAGGAACCCTGTTGGGAGAGTTCATCTGCAACCGCTGGCTGCGTGCTAGCGGTGGCGGGCTTGTGATTCTGTTCGGCGAGATTCAACCAGACCTCCATGCACCGCTTGGGTTGCTTGCCTACTGCGCCCATCTGTACGGCAACAGGATGCACGTATGCCGTAACGGAGACTGCCCAGCGCCCTATTTCGTGGCTGGACGGCGTGACCAACAATTCTGCTCCGCTGAATGCGCGGCTCCCGCAAAGCGAGCGGCCAAGCTACGTTCCTGGCGCAAACATAAAGACAAATGGCCTAGCCAGCGCAAGCGGGCGAAGCACGGGAAGTCAAAGAAATCTCAGAGCCGCAAACGCGGCGGGAGGGCGTTGCGCCTGAGTTCAATGCCCCGAACAAAACGCGGGTGAGTCCAAAATGAGTCCAAAACACCCCCGCAGCGGTGCCAAAACAGGGTCTCGGAATCGGCAAGGCCAGCGGATTCAGCGAGACTTAGCGTTTGGTTGCACGGTTCGATTCCCTTATCCCGCTCCAGTTTTCTCCACCCTTCTCTTCCCACCGATCGCTATGGTCAGTTCTCCTGTGGTGTGCTAGAGTTTCCTAGCTCAGCGTCATGCTCGCATATCTTTGCAGTCCGATCGCGTTCGCCGAGGGTTCCGGAACGCTTTGGCGGCGCAAGTTGGTGCCGTTTCTTCGCGACCAACTCGGCCAACGCGTCTACGATCCCTCCGAGGAGGCGAGGAAGAGCCTCACCGCTGAGGAGATCGCAAATCTCGCGCACTGGCAAACGACTGATCTCGAGCGCTTCCGCCGCGCGGTCCGCAAAATCATCGCCTCGAATCTTGACCTGATCGAGAACAAGACCGACTACCTCGTCTGCTACTGGGACGCCTCCGCCGAGCAGAGCGCCAACGCCGCCGCCGAACTGACGGTGGCTCATCGCACCGGAATCCCGGTCTATCTCGTCACGGAGCTGCCCGTCGAGGAAATCAACCCCTGGATCCTCGGTTGCTCCGACCATGTTTTTTCCTCGGTCGAAAGCCTGAAGGAATTTCTCACCTCACGCTTCTCCCATGAGAGGCAGACCCAGTTGTGGAAAGACTAGAAGCCGAGGTGGGCAGATAGGTCCTCTTTCCCCGTGGAAACGATGGTCATCGCCGTAGGAAGCATGCGTCGGCCGAAATTGGATGCCGTCCGCGAAGCCTTCTCGGTTTTTCGCCACGCACTCGGCGATGGTGCGCGATTTGAAGTGACTGCCGTGGACGTGCCGAGCGGAGTGCGCCACACGCCTCTTTCGCGCGAGGAAATGATGACGGGCGCGCGGCAGCGCACCGAAGCTTTGCTCCGCCTTGCGCGCGAGCAAAACGCGTCGTGGAAATACTTCGTAGGCCTCGAAGGCCGGCGTCGACGTGGTTCACGAGCGTGGCGTGCGATGGGTATTCCTCGAGAATTGGGCTTACGTCGCCGACGCCACGGGCCGCGCCTTTTTCGGCCGCTCCGGCGGCATCGTGTTGCCAGAGCCGCTGGTGAAGCGCGTGGTGGACAACGGCATCGAACTCGCCGAAGCCATCGACGCTTTTGCCGGCGAAGACGGCATCCGGAATAAGCAGGGCGCCTGGGGTGTCCTCACGCGCAATCTCATGACGCGGCAGGACGCGTTTCGCACCGCCGTGGTTGCCGCTCTTGCTCCATTCTTCAACCCGGCTCTTTCCGATCATTCGTAGGCAGGCCGCGAAAAGTCCACAGGACTTCGTACTTGCATTCGGCCCTCCGAGTATTAAGCTGGTTTCGTGGTTCTTGTGGCAAAACCCGGCTGCAGCTTGGCCGTCGCCCCGATAGCGGGCGGGAGACAGGCGGATCCTGGCCTTTCTAATCGACACACGGGGACGATTAGAAACCGCCGCAAGTTACTGGAAACACAGGACGACTCCTCTGTTTAATCGACATAGAATCGCATGCCTCGCAGCCGTATTTTCGGAATGGTGGGTTGAGGTATGAAAAGCACAATCGTAGGAAACGCGGTCCACACGGACTCCGCGGCGGAGATGCGGCGGCACCTTTTCTACGAAACCTCGCACTCTCCCGCGCTGGCCGACCTGGTCGGCTATGAAAAAGCCAAGGACATCATCGATTTCTGTTTCATCGCCAATCCCTACTATCCAACGCGGGGGATGCTCGCGGACCTGCAGGCGAATCTTCCGAACCTGATCAAGTCGTATCCCTCAAGCAATCCGTTGATGAGCCAGCGACATCTCGCCGCCGTGCTGCACGTCAACCCGGAGCATTTGGTCATCGGCAACGGGGCAACGGAGCTCATTGCGCTGATGAACATGACCCTGATTGACCGCCTCGCTGTGCCGATCCCGACATTCGGCGAGTACATCGAAAAGATGAAAGACCAGCGCGATGCGGAACTCTATTCCCTGGACCCGCAGAGGAGATACGAGCTTCACCTCGACGACTATCTCGCCTGGGTGCACGAGCGAAACCTGAAGTCGTTGCTCATCATCAACCCGGGGAATCCGACTGGCCAGCACATCCCATTCGACGAGATGGTCGATTTTCTCAATCGCGCGCATGATTTGGAGCTGGTGATCGTCGACGAGTCCTTCATTGATTTTGCCGGAGATCCCATTCCGAGCCTTCTGCCGGTGGCGGACCGGTTCTCGAACCTCCTGATCGTTCGGAGCATGAGCAAGCACTGCGGTGTGCCGGGCCTGCGGTTAGGATACTGTTACAGCGCGAACCTCTATGTCCTCAATCGGCTGCGCCGCTTCGTTCCCACGTGGAATCTGAATACGCTCGCTCAATATTTCCTTTCTCTCTTGCCGCCAACAGATGTCGCATATCACGAGGGCCGCAAGCGCCTGATTGCGGATGTCCGATGGCTTTATGGCGCGCTGCAATCGATTCCCTGGATCGAGGTCTATCCTACGGGCGCCAACTTCGTGCTGTTCAAGATCAAAAACGGCATGACGGCCACAGAACTCCAGGCGCGCCTGCTTGCCGAGCACGGAATGTACGTGCGCGACTGCTCGAACAAAGTCGGCATGGACCATCTTCATATCCGCGTTGCCTCTCAGGGCAGCGACAAGGATGCGCGGCTGGTAGAAGCTCTCAGCGTACTGACCCCATGAAACGGCCGGTTGTGCTCGTCGTTGCCCGGCGGACAACCCGCGGCCCCCGATTCATCGACTATGTCGGCGAGCTCCACCTCGGACTTCTCATCCGTTTGCAAATCGTGCCGCTGATCGTGCCGGTCGTTGAGGGAGCCCTGGCGTGCCTCCCGCAGTATGCACGGGAAATGAACGGTCTCCTGCTGGTGGAGGGCGAGGACATCGAGCCGAAGCACTACCAAGCTCAGGAGGCCAATTTGGGGCACCTTGAGAAAACACATCCGCTCAAGGACGAAATCGAGATTCGCCTCGCGCGCCACGCTCTGCGCAACCACCTTCCGGTCCTTGGCATTTGCCGTGGGGCGCAACTCTTGAACGTCGTTTGCGGCGGCACGCTCTACGGCGATGTGCAAAAGGAGAAGCGCTCACCTCTTAAGCACCTCGATTCGCGCCGTTACGACAGCTATCGGCATGGGGTATCCGTCGTCCCGGACAGCCCTCTCGCGAAGTGGTATCGGCACACGAAGATGCGCGTGAATAGCTATCACCACCAGGGAATTCGCGAATTAGCCCCTTGCCTGCGAGCCATGGCTCATGCGGACGACGGGTTGATCGAGGCTTACTATCATCCCGGAGAGGTGTTTCTGGTGGGGCTCCAATTTCATCCTGAGCGCATGTTGAAGGAGCACGCGGGTAACCTGCGCGTTTGGCAGGCTTTTGCCGCCGCTATCCACCGCGGCATGCGTCGTGACACCGGCGGCAAAAGGCGTAAAATACGGAAAGCCTAGGATGGAAGTGCGATTCACCGTCGCTCTTGCCGCTGTACTGTCGCTGGCCGCGGATCTCTCCGGCGTGGCGCCGTTTCGCGCACCAGCTCCGGCAACAGAGGGCGTAAGTTCGTCCGTTTCGTCGCCAGCCGACGGCGGCATTTCAGCGACTGGCGCGGAGGATCAGGCATCCAGCAGTCTTTCGAAAGAGTTGCAACCGCAATCGCGGCTCCTGCTCATACGTTACGTGGATGGCGAGTTCGCAAAAGCCGTGCAGCCCGTTCCGGGCGGCAAGCATGGATTCAAGGTCCCCGTCGGCAAGCCTATCGACAAGCAGACTCTCAGCGATGCGCTCCGGCTCTACGGGACCGGGGTGAACCAGGGCGACACGGTTCAGATCACCAGCCTCGAGTTTCGTTCGCGGGAGATCATCGTCCGCATTAACGGCGGCGGCAAGAAGCCTTTCCATCTCCGCGAGCATCTTCAAGTCGGCGTCGGCAACATGTCCACCCCTCCGCCCACCTATACCCAGCCCGTCCAGCCGCTCGGCGCCACGCTGATCCTCGAGTACGGCCGGGCGATTCCGGACATGAGTCCGGACGACCTGAAGCACGATCTTGAGGTATTTCTCGATTTTTCGAAGCAGCGCTCGGCTGCGGTGAACTGGGTGGAGACGTTGCCCCCGCAGTTTCAGCAGGCGATCAGGGATCACCAGGCCGTAGTCGGAATGGACAGCGAAATGGTACTGGCCGCGATGGGCCGACCCGATCACAAGGTCCGCGAGCGCGATCCGGAAGGCGAGGAAACGGAGGATTGGATCTATGGTACGCCGCCTTCCAAGACGACGTTCGTCACGTTCGTGGGGGACAACGTCATCCGCGTGAAGGAGTTCAACTAAGAAATCGATTCGGACCATCGAAGATCCCGCGTTGACTTTTTCGCCTTAGCGCCCTACGATTTGCGTTTCAACGACGTCCTGCACGCCCTTCACGCAGGCCGACCAATCACCCTTGAAAAGCTCCCGGAGGACACATGGCAGTGAAGGTAGGGATTAATGGTTTCGGACGTATCGGCCGAAACGTCTTTCGCGCAGCGATGGGCGACCCGGCGATCGAGATCGTTGCCGTCAACGACATTACGGATTCGAAGACCCTCGCGCATTTGTTGAAATACGACTCGATCCTCGGCAATCTGCCGAATCGGGTGGCCCATACGGACGACACGATCTCCGTTGATGGGAAATCCTTCAAGGTTTTCCGGACCAAGGATCCCGCGGAGATCGACTGGGCTTCCGTGGGCGCGACCATCGTGGTCGAATCGACGGGCCTATTCACCAAGGGCGCCGACGCGCGGAAGCACATCCGCGGGCCCGTCAAGAAGGTGATCATCTCCGCGCCGGCGACCGATCCGGACCATACGATCGTCCTCGGCGTTAACGACAAGACGTACGATCCGGGCAAACATCACGTGGTCTCGAATGCCTCGTGCACGACGAACTGCCTGGCTCCCGTCGCGAAGGTGCTTCAAGACACGTTCGGGATCAGCATCGGGACGATGACCACGATTCACTCCTATACGAACGACCAGAAACTGCTCGACCTGCCGCACAAAGACCTGCGGCGCGCCCGCGCCGCCGCGCTGTCCATGATCCCGACTTCGACCGGCGCGGCGAAGGCGCTCCATCTGGTGGTTCCCGAGCTGAAGGGCAAGCTCGACGGCTACGCCATGCGCGTTCCGACGCCGAATGTGAGCGTGGTCGATCTCACGGTGATTACCGAAAAACCCGCCACCGTCGAAAGCGTTAACGCGGCCTTCAGCGCCGCGGCCGAGGGCCCCATGAAGGGCATCCTCGAATACACGGAGGAGGAACTGGTGTCGGTGGATTTCCGGGGCAATCCGAGTTCCTCCATCGTCGACGCAGGCTATACGCGCGTCGTCGGCACGAACTGCGTGAAAGTGCTCGCGTGGTACGACAACGAGTGGGGCTACTCGTGCCGGTGCCGCGACTTGATCAAGTTCTTCGCTGCCAAGCTGTAAAGAGCGAGGCTTCGCCCGGCACCGCGCCTCCAGGACGCCCATGAACAAGCTCTCCATTCGCGATCTCGAATTGAGCGGCAAGCGAGTTTTCATACGAGTGGACTTCAACGTTCCGCTCGAAGGGGGGCGCGTGTCGGACGACACGCGCATCCGCGAAACGCTGCCTACGCTTCGGCTGGCAATCGAGCGCGGCGCGCGCTTGGTTCTCGCGTCGCACCTTGGCCGGCCTAAAGGAAAGGTCGATCCCAAGTACAGCCTCGCGCCCGTCGCGGGCAGATTGCGCGAATTGCTCGGCAAGCCGGTTGAATTTGCTTCCGATTGCGTCGGCGCCGATGCGGAAGCAAAGAGCAAAGCCCTGCCAAACGGCGGCGTGCTGCTTCTCGAGAATGTCCGGTATCATCCGCAGGAAGAGGCAAATGATCCGGAGTTCTCGAAACAGCTCGCGGCGCTGTGCGATCAGGTGTTCGTTTGCGACGCGTTTGGTTCGGCGCATCGCGCCCACGCCTCCGTCGTCGGCATCACAAAGTACGTGCGGCAAGCGGCTGCGGGTCTGCTGATGGAAAAGGAGCTCGCCTACCTGGGCAAGGCGATTTCAAATCCCGAGCGCCCTTTTGTGGCCGTGCTCGGCGGCGCGAAGGTTTCCGACAAGATCGAAGTGGTGCAGAACCTGATGAAACTCGCGGACGCGATGCTCATCGGCGGCGCGATGGCGTACACGTTCCTCAAATCGGAGGGGAAGCCGATTGGGAATTCGCTCGTCGAGAACGACAAGCTCGATCTCGCCCGCGGATTGCTCGAGCAGGCGCGCAGCAGAAAGTTCAGGCTGCTGTTGCCGGTCGATCACGTTTTGGCGGAGTCGCCGGATTCCACGGCTACGAGGACGACGGACATCGCGATCACGCCGGACGGGTGGATGGGGCTGGACGTGGGGCCGAAGACGGTCGAACAGTTCGGCCGGGAGATCGCGAAGGCGCGCACGATCGTATGGAATGGGCCGTTGGGCATGTTCGAAAAGCCCGCCTTCGCGCACGGCACGCTCGGAATCGCGAAGGCAGTCGCTGCCGCGACGAAGGCCGGGGCGACATCGATCATAGGCGGCGGGGATTCGGTGGCAGCCGTGGAGCAGGCGGGAGTGACAGACCAGATCTCCCACATCTCGACCGGCGGCGGCGCGTCGCTCGAGTTCCTTGCGGGCGAAAAGCTCCCCGGCGTCGAAGCACTTACCGACAAGCCCGGCAGCGGGAAGGACAAGTAGTTGCGCCGTCCGGTAATCGCCGGCAACTGGAAGATGTACAAGACGGGCGCGGAAACCCGCGCTTTCTTCGAGGCGTTCCAACCGCTGGTTGCAGCTTCCAAACATTGCGATATTGTCGTCGCGCCGCCGTTCACGGCGCTGAGCGCAGCCGTCGAAGCTGCGCGGGGTAGCGCCATTAGGATCGCAGCGCAGAATTTACACTGGGAACGCGAAGGCGCATTCACAGGAGAGATTTCGGCGCGGATGCTCGTCGAGGCAGGTTGCCGCAGCGTGATTATCGGGCATTCGGAGCGGCGGCAGTATTTCGGCGAGACGGACGAGTCCGTGAACCGGAAGACGAAGGCCGCGCTCGAAGCGGATTTGACGCCGATCGTCTGCGTGGGCGAAACGCTTTCCGAACGCGAGGGAAATTTGACGGAGACGGTGCTGAAACGGCAGTTCGAAAAGGGGTTCGCTGCGTTGACCGGTGCGCAGTTCTCGCGTATTCTGATCGCGTACGAGCCGGTGTGGGCCATCGGCACGGGGCGAACAGCAACACCCGAGATGGCCGCCGATGCTCACCGGTACATCCGGGATTTAGCCGCAAACCAGTTCACGCCCGAGCAAGCGTCCGCGCTTCGAATTCTTTACGGCGGCAGCGTCAAACCCGATAACATAAAGGGATTGATGGCGCAGGAGGGAATCGACGGCGCGCTCGTGGGCGGGGCGAGCCTGGATCCGAAGTCGTTCGCGGCGATCGTGAATTTTTGAGCGCGCCGCGCGGATGGTACGTTCGCCGCGCGCTCAGCAGGAGTTCTAGATGCCAACATGGGGGAAGTGGGCCATATCGCTTCTCGTGGCGATAGGGCTGATCTGGGTGGGCTGGCGCGTGTCTTTCGTCCTCACGACACTGCATGTGCTCGTCTGCTTCGTGCTGGTGGTTGTGATCATGCTACAGAGCGGTTCGGCGGCCGACCTTGCCGGTGCATTCGGGGGCGCAGGCAGCCAGACGGCATTCGGTCCGCGCGGCGCTGCGACATTCCTTTCGCGAGCGACCACGTGGTGCGCCATCGTTTTCATGATGACTTCCCTGGCACTTTCGGTGAAACGCGCGCCGGCTGAAGTCAGCACGGGTTCGGTCCTCGAACAGACGCAGAAGTCCGCGCCAGCTCCGGCGAAACCGGCTCAGGCGCCGCCGGTCCAGGTCCCTGTGCAGCCTTCTCAGGGGCCCGTTCCGGCGCCGAGCCAGCAGAAACCCGCGCCCGGCGCGACTCCTCAGAAATAAGGGCTTCTGCTACAATCTGATTGCCTGCTTTCGAAGTGCGGTCGTGGCGGAACTGGCAGACGCACCAGCTTGAGGGGCTGGCGGTAGCAATACCGTGGTGGTTCGAATCCACTCGACCGCACCATTCCTTCCCTTCTCCTTTCTCATTCTTCCGCATCGTTTTTCTTGTCCGACGACGAGACTTGAACTCCTTTTGTGCATGGGTTTGTTTTCCCGCACCGAGCACACAGCACCAAGAAGAACAAGCAACGGCCGGACGACAGTGATGCCGTAAGTGTTCCGCGACAAATTGCAGCGAGCGGCTGTCATCCGGACGGCGAGCAACACCAAATTGCGTTCATGGGTATAGCCAGACTAGGAAGCATTCCAGGGCGATCAAAAATCGTGCGATCGCGCTGGAGCAACGAAGCGTCAGCACGTCGTAGCTAAGTGGAATCAGTGAAATCGGAGGTAGTCCTATCGGAGGCTGGGCCATAGCTTCTAGTACTCATAGACGGGTGCGGGCACCGTCCCGAAGGTCCAATCGTTGTCCTTTCATTTTCCTTAGTATGAAATCCTTTGCGCAAGGAATCAGCATCGCCGACTGCATTGAAATGACTTAAGGCTGGCAGAACAGATGCAATGTTCCCATACGAGTTCTGCCACGTTTTAAGGCGGAACGCTTTGTAGAGGTGTATTTGGCGGTTTGGATCCCGATTGCGGGACTCAAGGGGCGTAAGCTTGTCCGGCTATAGGAAGTGAAGTCGGCCACACAGCACCTAGACCTTCTGGCGAATAGATCAATTGGGACCTGAAAGTTACGTCCACAGCGATGTCACCACGGTCAGAACTCCCCGCTTTGACCGCGTTCGTAAACAGGTAGATCGAGCGTATCTCTGTGCCTAAGGGAGGCAGTGTGTCCATATCCGATTCAAACTTTTCGTGGTTTGCCATCCGAGTGAAATCGCGATGCGAGCGGGTCGTATCGGAGGCGTTGCGGCAAAAAGGCTACGAAGAGTTTCTCCCTCTGTATTGGTCGCGGCGGCGCTGGTCGGACCGCGTTAAGGTGATGCAGTTGCCGCTCTTTGCCGGTTATTTGTTTTGCCGGTTTTCTCCAGACGCCCGCGTGCCGATTCTATCGACGCCCGGCGTCGTCCTGATTGTGGGCCAGGGGAGAACGCCGCTGCCGATCGACGCGAACGAAATAAACGCGATCCGCACGGCAGTCAACTCGGGCCAACGGGTAGAGCCGTGGCCGCAGCTCGAGGTCGGCCGCACGGTGCGCATCGAAGAGGGATCCCTCCGGGGGCTCGAAGGCGTCCTGCTACGGTTCAAGGGCACCAACAGTCTGATCCTTGGCGTGACGCTCCTGCAGCGCGCCGTCGCGGTGGAAGTCCCGGACAAATGGGTCGTGCCGTGCAAGGCCACGATGCCTGTGGTCAACACGTCCGAGATTCGATCGATGCAATGATGACCCGCCTGAATCCGGAAGCCATCAGGTTTCCCGCTCGCTGTTTACCGTAAGCTCTCGAACCAAATCATTGCGGCATTTTTAGAGAACGAACGGGCCAGACGAATGGCCCGCACCCAGAAAACGTGCAGGAAACACCCAGACCACCGCGCGGCGAACTGATCGTCCATCCGACGAAGTCGCAGCGAGGGCCCTCGACTGTCCTTTACCTGGAACCGCTCAGCGGGAATTTCGGGGCGGACGAAGGCCGCTCGCTTGGCTTCGAAGCCTGGCGGGTAATCCGCCAGAAGCTGCCCTGGCTTGTCGGTCTGGTCATTCTGGGCTTCATGGGGGGCTTCGTTGTGAGTCTTTGCGAAACACCCCAGTATGACTCCCGCGTGACTCTGGAGATTCAGAACCCCACCGAAGGAACGGCAAACCTGCAGATTGGCGACGGAGCCGCGATTTCCCCGGAATCGTATCTGCCAACACAGGTCGAGATTCTGCAAAGCCGCACGCTGCACAAACGAGCGATTGCCAGACTCGCGAACGACACGTTTCAGAGCGGATTCCAAAAAACAGGCCGGTTGGATTCCTTGCGACGCTTGCTTCACCTGACCCCAGAGGCGCCGCCCTCCGGTTCGCATTCCATCCCCCCGGTTCATGTGACCGTCCAGCCGAGCGTCAACACACGAATCGTGCAGATCAACTGCGAGTCGGTTAATCCTCAAGCGGCAGCGGCCTACGCCAATGCCCTGGCAAACGAATATATCGATTCGAACTTACAAGCACGATGGGATGCGATCAACCACGCCCGGCAATGGCTGGCACAGCAGCTGGAAGACACACGCGCGAAGCTCCAAAGCTCGGAAGATCAGTTGCTGGCTTACGGGCGCGCCTCGAACCTCATGTTCACAGGCGACAAAGAAAACGCCGAAGAAGAGAAGCTCAAGCAGATTCAAGCGGCGCTATCCGACGCCGAGGCGGACCGGATTGCCAAGCAGTCCGCGTACCGGATCGCGTCTTCCACGCCCGCCGATACGGTACCGCAGGTCATCGACAACGCCCAACTGACCCAATATCAGGCGCAGCTGGCCGACTTGAAACGGCAACTGGCGGAGCTGGAGGCCGAATATACGCCCGAGCACCCAAAGGTGAAGCGGGTGCAGGCCCAGATCGACCAACTCCAGTCAACCTTTTTGACAGACCGGGGCAACATCCTGACCCGGATTCGCAGCGAATATCAGGCTGCGCTCATGAAAGAGAACCTGCTTGCTGCCGCCTATCGGCAGCAAGCCCAGGTGGTGTCGGAGCAGACCCAAAAGACGATCAACTATAGCATCCTGGAGCGCGACGTCGAGACCAACAGGCAGCTCTACGACACGCTGCTGCAGAAAGCGCGCGAAGCCGACATCGCGACTGCCATGCGCGGGAGCAACGCCCGAATCATCGATCTGGCGGAGACGCCGCTTGCGCCTTCGAAGCCTAACTACCTCTGGAACACGCTCCTGGGCGCCATGGCGGGTTTGATGTTCGGACTCGTCTGGGTGGTGGCGCACGAGACGCTGGACCGCAGCTTCAAGGTTCCCGGAGATATGTCGTTGCATCTGAACCTGCCGGAACTTGGTGTGATCCCGGCGGGGAACGCGCTTGGACGGAACGGCTACGGAAGGTATCAGCGGCTGGCCGGCCTGGGATCGGCGGGAGCGCCGCCCCCGCCGCCGAGCGGGCCCGTGGAACTGGTCACCCTGCGCGACAAATCGTCGGTTATCGCGGAGTCGTTCCGGAGCGTCGTCACTTCCATCATGCACTCGGCTGAAAACGGAACAGCGCCGCGGGTGATCCTTGTCAGTAGTGCGATTCGCGAAGAGGGGAAAACCACCGTTGTGAGCAATCTGGGGATCGCGCTCTCCGAGATCGAGCAAAAAGTTCTGCTGATCGACGGAGACTTGCGAAAGCCGCGACTCCACGAAGTATTCAACGTACCCAACGACTGGGGATTGAGCGACCTGTTACGTGAGAAGAGCTCGTTGCGCGAGTGCCCGCTCGAGGCACTCGTCAAGCGCACGGGGATATCCGAGCTCAATATCCTGACAAGCGGCCCGGGGACATCCACCGTTTCGAATCTTCTCTATTCGCACCGGATGCTGGAACTGCTGCAGCGCCTGCGATCCGAGTTTGACATCGTGCTCATCGATACTCCTCCGCTTCTGGACATCACCGACGCGCGAATCCTGGGCCGGCTTGCCGATGCGGCCGTGCTCGTCTTCCGCGCGGGGAAAACGAGCCGGGACGCTGCGCTCGCCGCCAAGCGGCGCCTGACAGACGATGGGATCCCAGTGCTGGGTACGATTCTGAATGGTTGGGACGTCAAGCAGACAGGCGCGTATGGCTACGGCTACAGCCCGTATGACTACTACTCGCCGTCGTCGTAACCCGGAAGAGAATTCGACTGTGCGCGCAACGAGTCCAGGAATTGCCCGATCGAAGCGGTGGTCCGGAAGCCAATTGTTCGACATTTCCCTATCCTTCGTCGCGTTGCTCGCGTTGTCGCCGGTCCTGCTGGTGATCGCGGCCGCGATTCTTCTGGAGACTGGCTGGCCGATTTTGTTCACGCAGTCGCGAGTCGGGCGCGACGGACGGATGTTCCTCCTGCGGAAGTTCCGGACGATGCGAGTCAAGCAGGCCGGACCATCCATCACGGCCCGAGGCGACGCCCGGATTACGCGCGTCGGGCGCGTGTTGCGAAAGTTCAAGTTGGATGAGCTGCCTCAGCTTTGGAACGTGATCCGAGGCGAAATGAGCCTCGTCGGGCCGCGGCCGGAAGTGCCGCAGTTCGTAGACCGGAGCCAGCCAGTGTGGTGCGCCGTGCTCCGAGTGCGCCCGGGCATCACGGATCCTGCTTCGATCACCTATCGCAACGAAGAGGAACTCCTGGCCAAGGCTTCCAACCCGACCGACTACTATCGGGAAACCGTGTTGCCGGCCAAGCTGGCGCTGAATGTGGAGTACCTCGAGAAGCGGTCGTTCTGGTTGGACCTGAAGGTGATCGCGCAGACGGTCAAGTGCGCCGTGTTTCCAGGAGAGTTCGACATCAAGACTATTCGCATCGCGAGTCCGGAAGATTCCAAATGAGCGAACAAGCCTTCATACCTTTCAATCGTCCCGAAATCGATGACGCCGAAATCGGCGAGGTCGTCAGCACGCTTCGTTCCGGGTGGCTGACGACGGGCGTGCGCACGGCACAATTTGAAAGGGAATTCAAGGAGTACGTGGGCGCGAAGCACGCGCAGGCGGTGAATTCCTGCACTGCAGCCCTTCATCTGGCGCTGGCGGCGCTGGGCATCGGGCCTGGCGATGAGGTGATCACGACTCCGCTGACGTTCTGCGCGACGGTGAGCGTGATCATGCACGTGGGGGCGACGCCCGTGCTGGCTGACGTGGGACGAGACGGCAATATCGATCCCGAATCGATCGCGGAGCGAATCACTCCGCGGACGAAAGCTATCATCCCGGTTCACCTTGCCGGCGCACCCTGCGACATGGATGCAATCTGGAAGCTGGCAAAAAAGCACGGTCTTTTCGTGGTCGAAGACGCGGCACACGCGGCAGGAACCGAATACCGCGGCCACAGGATCGGATCGGGCGAGTTTCCAAGTGACGCGGTGTGCTTCAGCTTCTACGCCACGAAAAATCTGACGACCGGCGAGGGCGGCATGGTGACGGCAAACAGCAAAGCCCTCGCGGAACGCATCAAGATGCTCACGCTGCACGGGATCAATCGTGATGCGTGGAACCGGTATCGAGAGGATGGAAGCTGGTACTACGAGGTCCTCGAAACCGGATTCAAGTACAACCTGAGCGACCTTCAATCGGCCGTCGGAATACATCAACTGCGCAAACTCGACCGGTTTGTCGAGCGGCGGACCCATTACGCAGACCTCTATCGCAAGGAATTTGCCGATGTGGAGGAGCTCGAGTTGCCGGAGCCCGTCACGGACGGGCGGCATTGCTGGCATCTGTATGCGTTGCGGCTCAACCTGGACATGCTCAGCATCGACCGATCCCGGTTCATCGCGGAGTTGCGCGCGAGGAACATCGGGGCGAGCGTTCACTTCATTCCCATTCCTCTCCATCCGTTTTTCAAAGATCGAGCGGACTTGCCGGAGAATTACTGCCCGCGTTGTCTGGCGCTCTACCCGCGCCTTGTTTCACTGCCTCTGTATCCTGCGATGACTGAGGACGAAGTGCGTTACGTTGCGAACTCGGTGCGGGAGATCGTGAAGCAGTTTCGGAACAGGCGGCTGACGATGGACCGTGCGTGGCACCCCGAGCGAAGGGTGCGCGTCGCTCAGGGCAGGGGATGATGAGCATCCGGAGGATCATTGTGGCGGCAGCTTTTCTGTGCGTTGCGAGTGGCTCGTGCCTTGCGCAGGCTAGCCGCTCTGAAAATTCGGCGAGCGAGGCGACGCCCGCGCAGATGAACACAGCGATAGGTCCGGACGACAGCGTCACGATCGTGGTCCTGGATTCAGATGAGATCAGCAAGACATGGCGGGTAAGCAGCAAGGGTGACCTGAGCCTTCCGCTGGTGGGGACCATTCATGCGGCAGGCCTGACTGCGGAACAACTGCGAGAAAAACTGTCCGTTGAACTGAAGCGCTACATCCGCGACCCACAGGTCACGGTGTACGTTTCGGATGTTCAGAGCCAGCCAGTTACGATCGCGGGGGCTGTCCACAAGCCTGGAACGTATCAATTGGAGGGACCGAAAACTCTTCTGGAAGTGCTCATGATGGGGCTGGGTCCCGATGCCGCCGGTCCGACTCTCATCGTGTCGCGACCTGTCGAGTCCGGCCCGATTCCTCTGCCGGGGGCTCATCTGGACTCGACCGGCGAACGCAGCAGCATCGAACTGAAGCTGAGCGAGGTACTCGACCCATCCACGCCGGCGTCGAACCTCGAAATCCACCCGAACGACGTGATTTCAGTCTCCAACCTGCGGCGGTTGGTCTACATCATCGGAGAGGTTGCCCGCCCCGGCGCGGTGGAGTTGGTGACCCAAGATCAGGTTTCCGTTATGCAAGTGCTGGCTGCGGCCGGCGGCCTGACAAAGGTTGCATCCCCTCGTCACAGCGAGATCATGCGTTTAGAGCCCCACGGGACCTATAAGAGGGTGTCCTCGATTGATTTGAAGAGGGTGATGACCGGCAAAGATGAGGATAGGTTGCTAAGTTCTGGCGACATCATCGTTGTACCTTCCAGCACGCTTAAATCATACGGCCAGATTGCCAGTACGGGCGCCATAACCACAGGGCTGTACATCATTACACGCTATTGATCGGGGCCGACAGGACACACCACGGTCGTCCGACTATCTCTCTGATTCAATGAACGCAAAACCAACAACCACTGCCGTAGCGCCCGAACGAGTGGCAGGAGTGTTTTTCCGCTGGGAGATTGCGGACGAAGGGATCGCCGTCGACATTCATCTGAACGTCGTCGAGCTTCTGGAGCGCGACGCGATGAGAGCCCGGGGCAAGATGGCAGGTGGTTTCCTCCTGGGCCGCGTGAACCGGGGGCGGGTGCTCACGCTGACAGTCGAGCACTATGAGCCTGTCACACCGGAGCGAGGCGTATCCGGTTCTCCGTTTGCGGATTGCGAGCGAATGGAGGCGATGGTGAATCGCTGGCGTCCCGGCCACAGCCGATTGTCGCTGATCGGATTGTACCGGACGTGCATGCCACAGAATGTCTTCCTGACGAACGACGACCTGAGTGCCCTGGCGGCGCATTTCAAGGATCGCGCGGTGGATATAATCGGCACGAGTTTGGACGGATCAAAACTCTCGCCGCAGGCGACGGCTCCGCCCGCCGCGGATCCCGAAGATGCAGAACGCGTTTTTCTCCTGATCGAACCCGCCGTGGGGGGAACGAACAGCAAAGCGGTTCTCCACCTGACGCGAGGTGGAACGGTCGTGTGGCAGTCGCCCTCGACGTTGTTCAATCGCAACGAGCTGTCGAGGCGGCGGGCTGCGAATCAATCGCAAGTTTCCGAAATGCGGCCTCCGTTGGCGGAGCCCGAACAATCGAGCGAGGCGGCCACGGAAGAGGCCACCGTTGCGCCGAGGATTTCATTCAAGAAGGTACGGGCACTGAAGTGGGGCGCCGTATCGCTGGGCGTCGTGATGCTTCTGATTACGACGTTCTTCCAAGTTCGCGGAAGGTTTGGATTCAGTTCCCCATTTCCGACCGCCCCCGCGACTCCGGCAGATACTCACTTGGGATTGAAGTTGGACCAGACCGGAACTTCATGGAAGCTGAGTTGGAACGCTGAGTCTCCCGCCTTGGCGAGCGCCACGAAGGGACGCCTCGTAGTCACCGATGGTGGGATGCACAAGGAGATCGATCTAGATTCGGCCGACCTGCGCGGTGGCACCATCATCTACTCGCCGATCACGCAGGACGTTGTCCTGAGGCTCGAGGTGGATAGTGCTGGATCGCCGGAGCCCGTCAGCGAGTCGGTTCGGACCGTGGGCGGCTTGTTGGTATCGCCTCTCTCGCCGACGGATGCTTCTAACGCGCTTCCGCCATCCGCGGATGACGCCGGCGCGCAACAGTCACCCGGCCCGGCTGCGGAACCGCCTCCGACAACAGATTTGGGTCGTCCGGCCGTGCCGCCTTCCCAGAACTCAGCCTCCGCGCGAACCGCGGAAGAGGAGTTGGGGCGACCAACAACAACGCCAGCATCGAAGCCCTCGGTCCCGGTGCAGACGGCCGAACTGCAGCCGGCGCAGCCCAAAACCTTGAACAGGACGCCGCCCGCTACTCGCGCTGAGGCAAAGCCGGTTGAGAAGCATGCGATGACCGCCTCGCGACCGACCCTTCCCGTCGTGGCGCCGCCTGCCGCGCCGCCAATCCCGAAGATCTCCGCGCCAGTGCGAACCGCGGAGACGCAGCCATTCAAGGCTAACGTTCCGAGGAAGACCGAGCCCGTGATAGAGAAAGCGAAGCCTGCGGATTCGCATCGAAAGGTCGCGTTGCGACCACCGGCACAGACACCGCAGCGCCATCCAGCTCCAGAGCCACCTCCGACCGTAGCGGAGCGGTTGCCTGCGGTCACCCCGGCGACCGTGCACCATGCCGTCGCCCAGGTAGCTGAACTGATTTCCAAACGAGATCCGGACTATCCGCTGCCCGCAAAGCAGGCGCGCGTGTCGGGAGCCGTCGAAGTGAATTTCACAATCGATGCGAACGGGCAAGTGCGCGACGTCAAGGTTACCAAGGGGCCGGCCCTGCTCGAGTCAGCCGCTGTCGAAGCGGTGCAGGAGTGGCGGTACAAGCCTGCGCGGCTCGATGGCGTTCCCGTCGCGACGCAAGGCAACGCCGTAGTCGTCTTCAGAGTTAACTGAATTTTCCAACAGAAACGCGAGAAAACCGATGTTCCAAACCTTCCTCAACGGCGACCAGCTAGCGACTCGGCTGCGCCGGCTGCTCGTGAATGCAAATACGTCCGACGGCACGCTGCGCGCGCTGAAGAAGCTCGTCCGCGCCCACCGGTTCGCTTTCATCCAGTTGTGGCACTTGGCGGTGATTGTGGTATCCGTCGCGATGGCGTTTTGGCTCCGGTTCGATTTCTCGATTCCGCGCGCAGAGGCGCACCGAATGTTGCTGGGGATAGCGATCGCCGTTTTCGTGAAGATACTCGCCTTCCACTACGTCGGGAACGATAACGGATGGTGGCGATTTACGGGGATCGTCGATCTGTCAAGAATTCTTGCCGCGAACGTCACCGGGTCATTCCTATTTACGGTGGCGACGGCAGCGCTGGTCGGCCCGCATTTTCCGCGTTCTGTGTACGTGATCGACTTCCTGCTGTGTCTGTTGGCTTGTGCGGGCGCCCGGTTTGGCGTGCGGCTGTCGCACGAGATGATCCTCCACGAGGCCACCGCAAAGAACCGGACCAAGGGCCTGTTGATATACGGAGCTGGCGCAGCGGGACTCAATCTAGTCCGCGAAATTCGTCAGAGCAAGGACCTTCAGTACCATATCGTCGGATTCCTGGACGACAACCCGCACAAACGGAACGCCAGCTTTTTTGGAGTGCGCGTGCTGGGCCGCGGGCGCGAGGCGATCCGCATCGTTGAGCGTTACCGGCGCCATTCACCGAGCGTGGACGAAATCGTGATCGCGATGCCCTCAGCCTCGGGCAAGAGCATGTCAGAAGCGCTCGCGAACTGCCGTGCTACGGGCGTACCTTGCAAGACGATTCCCGGTTTGGGCGAATTGCTCTCAGGCAAAGTGCGCGTCAGCCAACTCCGCGAAATTGCGCTCGAAGATCTCCTTGGACGCGCGCCGGTCAATTTGGAACACGAACGCATCCGTGAGTCGGTCGCCGGGCGCTCGGTAATGGTGACAGGCGCGGGCGGATCGATTGGATCCGAGCTGTGCCGCCAGCTCCTACAGTTCCAGCCGAAGTACCTTGTGGCGCTGGATCAGGCCGAAAGCGACCTTTTCAAGATCGAAATGGAGTTGACCGGGAAACCGTCTCCCGTAAAGGTGTTCCCGGTGATCGGCGACATTCGAGACTTCGAACGCATGGAGGAAGTAATACGCCAGTACGGCGTCACTTCGATTTATCACGCAGCGGCATACAAGCACGTCCCCATGATGGAAAGCAATCTCATCGAGGCGGTTACTAACAACGTGATCGGCCTCTACAACATGGTCGAGGCGGGCTATCGGAATGGAGTCGAGTCGTTTGTGATGATCTCCTCGGACAAGGCCGTCAACCCGACCAACATCATGGGGCTGACGAAGCGCGTGTCGGAGCTGGTGGTTTCGTCCATGCCGGGATTAGACAAGGGCCGCGGAACCCGTTTTGTTTCCGTTCGATTCGGCAACGTGCTCGGAAGTAACGGAAGCGTGGTGCCTATATTCAAGGCGCAAATCGCGAGCGGCGGACCCGTTACAGTCACGCATCCCGAAATGCGCCGCTACTTCATGACGATTCCCGAGGCGGTACAGCTCGTGCTTCAAGCCTCCACGATGGGGAAGGGATCCGAGATATTCGTACTCGACATGGGCGAACCGGTGCGAATTCTGGACCTGGCGCGCAACCTGATCCGTCTGACGGGCCACGAACCTGATGTCGATATTCCCATCCGGTTCGTAGGGCTGCGACCCGGGGAAAAGCTCTTCGAAGAGCTCGCCACCGAAAGTGACCAGATGCAGCCAACCCGTCACGAAAAGATCATGATTTTCTCCGGCCCGACCGTGGATCACGAATTCATGCAGAAATGGATGACCCAATTGCGTGCCTTGGTGGGTCAGCGAGACAGGGCAGGCATCCTGCGGCACATTTCCGAGGTCGTTCCCGAGTATCAGCCGAGCGGCGAATGGCGGATCGTGCTCGGCAACAACAAGACAAAAATCGCGGCGGTGGGAGCCTGATCGTGCAATTCGACCCGAGGCGCTGCTTCATTATCGGCGAGATCGCGCAGGCTCACGACGGTAGCTTGGGCACTGCTCATGCTTATATCGACGCGATCGCGAAAGCGGGCGCCAACGCCGTGAAATTCCAAACCCACATTGCCGCCGCCGAAAGCACGCCCAGCGAGCCCTGGCGGGTCCGTTTCAGTTTCCAGGACGTCTCGCGCTACGGGTACTGGAAGAGGATGGAGTTCACGGAGGAGCAGTGGCTGGGCCTGAAGCGGCATGCGGAAGAGAAGGGAATCGAGTTTCTCAGCTCCCCGTTTTCGATCGAGGCCGCGGAGATGCTCCGCCGCATCGGCGTGCGCGCGTGGAAGGTTGCGTCCGGCGAAGTCAGCAACTCTCAGCTGTTCGACTACCTGGTAGATACGAAGCTGCCAATCATGTTGTCCACAGGAATGAGCGCCATCGAGGAAATTGACGCCGCAGTCGCGCGGATTCAAGCTGGGGGAATTCCTCTGGCGGTTTCGCAGTGCACTTCGATGTATCCATGCCCTCCCGAGAAGGTCGGGCTGAACATGATTCCGTACTATCGGCAGCGCTATGGATGCGCGGTCGGACTCTCGGATCACTCCGGCACGATATTCCCCGGGCTGGCGGCCGCAAGCATCGGGATCGAGGTGCTGGAAGTGCACGCGACGCTCAGCCGGGAGTGTTTCGGCCCGGATGTTGTGGCCTCGGTCACAACGAGCGAACTGGCGACGCTGGTCGAAGGTGTGCGATTCATCGAGCGAATGAGGAACCACGCCGTGAACAAGGACGAGATGGCCGATGAAATGGCACCCGTGCGCCAGCTCTTCACGAAGAGCATTGTCGTCCAGGTCGATCTTCCCAGTGGTGCCGTGCTCACCGCCGAATGCCTGGCCGTCAGGAAGCCGGGCACGGGAATTCCGGCGGATAGACTGTCGTCCGTGATCGGGCGGCGCTTGCAGCGAGCCGTCGCCGCGGGCGAGATGTTGAGTGAAGCTGACCTCAGCGAAGAGGTTGTGCCGCACTTTCCCGAGCGCCGATGAGCCACCCAAACATTTTCGTGCTGCCGGGCGGAAAAGAGCCCGATCCCCGAAATGAAGTGGCTGCTGCTCCGGCCCAGTTCGTCGATTTCGAGAAGATTCAGCCGGGCGATGAAGCCCACTTCTCAAAGATGATTACGCCGGAAGACGTGGAAGCGTTTGCAAGGCTCAGCGGCGACCGCAATCCGCTGCACATGGACGAACAATTCGCCGCGCGCACGCACTTTCAGCGGCGGGTCGTGCACGGCATGCTCATCGCGAACTACGTGTCCGCGCTGATCGGGATGCGATGCCCAGGCCCGGGAGCGCTCTGGAGCCAGCAAAATCTGCGGTGGCCGGCACCGGTATTCATCGGGGATCGAATTCAGGTGACGCTCAAAGTGACGCACAAGTCGAGCGGAGCGCGAACGCTGACGATTGATGCCAAGGCCGTAAACCAAGACGGGAAGGTGGTTATGGAAGGTGAAGGAACTGTGACGGCTCTCGAGGAACGACAGCAGCCGTTGGAATTGCCCATTGCGGAGCGCGTGGCCTTCGTGAGCGGCGGCGCACGCGGAGTTGGCGCCGCCATTGCGGCTTCTCTGGCCCAGGCGGGAGCGATGGTTGTCGTCAACTACCGGACGAGCGCGGCCGCGGCCGAAGATCTCTGCACTGCGATTCAGTCGAGCGGCGGGCGGGCCATTGCAGTGCAGGCGGATATCACTGACCAAGCCTCCGTGGGCGGCGCCGTTCAGAAGGCTCGGCAGCAGTTCAATCGCCCCGTGAGCATCCTGATCAATAGCGCCGGCACATTGCCCGAGCCGCGTCCTTTCATGCAGACGACCTGGGAAGACGTCCAGTCGAAGCTGGACGTGCACGTTCGCGGCGCCTTCCACTGCTGTCAGGCCGTGATTCCCGGAATGATTGAGCAGAAATCCGGGCGCATCGTTAACATCGGCTCCGCGTTCGCCCGAAGTACGCCTCCTGCAAACTGGAGCAGCTTCCTGCTGGCCAAGTCCGCCATGCAGGCGATGACTCGCTGCCTGGCGGCCGAACTGGGACCACACGGTATTCGCGTCAACATGGTGTCGCCGGGATTGGTCGAGACGGAATCGATCGCTGGATTGTCCGAGCGGCTGCGCAAAGTGCAGGCGATGCAGACGCCGCTTCGTCGCCTGGCGTCTGCCGCCGAGGTCGCCGCAGTCGTGTCCGCACTTTGCACGAGCGCGGGCGACTTCATCAGCGGCGTTGAGATTCCCGTTTGCGGCGGCTTCCAGATGTAAGGAGTTTTCCGGTCTTGTCCCAACTCAAAGAGCTACGCGCACAGATTGACGGGCTGCTCGATCAGGGCCGCTGGACTGAAGCCCACGTTTGCCTCGGCGACCTTTGGCGTCACGAGGGAAAGGCGGCGGCCGCCGGATATGTTCTGTCGTGCTACGAACGCCTGCGGGAGCACATCCCCTTCGTGAAGAGCCGGATCAGCATCCTGCGTTCGATGACCGTCGAGCCACTCGTGCCGATTCTACGAAGCGCGGCCCTGGTTTCCGGAATTGACCCTACCGTTCAGGTCGGGCAGTTCAATTCTTACGCGCAAGAGATCCTCGGTCCCGGCAGCGCCCTGTATTCGTTTAAACCCGATATCGTCGTGTTGGCGATCCAGACGCGCGACATCCTCCCGGAAATCTGGGAGGGCTACGCGGACTTGCCCGAAACGCAGCTCCAAGCGTCTCTTGATCGCGTACGGGAATCGCTCGCTGCGTGGGTCCGGACCTTTCGCGAACGCTCCAACGCGTCGCTCGTGATTCACACATTTGAAAAGCCTTCGGCGAGTCAGGGCGTGCTCGATGCGCAGGGAACGAACGGGCAGTTGGCTGCGATCGAGAAACTCAACACGGAGGTCAGGAAAGTCTGCGGGGAGTACCGGGGAGTCTACTCATTGGATTACGACGCCCTCGTGGCGCACCACGGCCGCGCGCGCTGGCATGACGAGAGCAAATGGCTGACGATGCGCATGCCCTTCGCGGCGGATAGCCTTCTTCCTCTGGTATCGGAGTGGATGAAGTTCATTCACCCGTTGACCGGCGTGACTTGCAAGGTTCTGGCCGTGGATTTGGACAACACACTTTGGGGTGGGGTCCTGGGCGAGGACGGCTTGGATGGCATACAGGTCGGGCCCGAATACCCGGGTGCATTCTATCGCTGGCTGCAGCGCGCGATTCTCGACCTTTATCAACGCGGCATTCTGCTGGCCGTCTGCAGCAAGAACAACCGGGACGAAGCAATGGAAGCGCTGCAAAACCATCCCGGCATGCTGCTCCGTCCGGAACACTTCGCGGCATTCCGGATCAACTGGCAGGACAAGGCACAGAATCTTCGCGAAATCGCCGCTGAGCTGAATTTGGGGACCGATGCCATCGCCTTCTTTGACGATAACCCGGTGGAGAGAGAGCGTGTCCGCTCGGAGATGCCCGAAGTCAAGGTGATTGCCGTGCCGGATCGGGCGCACGGGTTCGCACGGGCGCTGCGGGAGTGCCCGTACTTCGAGCGGCTCACGCTTTCAGCAGAAGACCGCGAACACACGCGGCTCTACCACGAGCAAAGCAAGCGGTCGGAGCTGGCCCAGAGCGCGGGTTCCCTGGAGGACTTCTACCGTTCCCTCGAGCAGGAGGTTGAGATTGCTTCGGTCACTCCCGAAACGATCGCCCGCGTGGCGCAATTGACCCAGAAAACGAACCAGTTCAACGTGACCACACGGCGTTACACGGAACAACAGATTGAAGAGTTTGCGGCTCGCCCCGATTGGAACGTCTATTCGGTTCGCGTGAGAGACCGCTTCGGCGACAACGGCATCGTCGGCGTGGTCATTACGCGGATGGATTGCGACGTTTGCGAGATTGATACGCTCCTGCTCAGTTGCCGGGTAATCGGCCGCACGGTCGAGACAGCCATGCTCGGATTTCTCGCTGAGACCAGCAGGAACAGCGGAGCCAGATTTCTGCGAGGCTGGTTTCTTCCCACCAAGAAGAATGCTCCGGCCGGAGAGCTTTACTCATCTCATCAGTTCAAAGCGACCGCCACAGAAGACGGCCGGACGCTTTGGTGTCTGAGCCTTGAAGAAGCAAAAATCCCCTATCCAGAATGGATCCGACTGCATGTCAGAAATGGTTCCTACCGCGCAGAACAAGCGCGTGCTTCCTAGGGTTCTAACAGTCGCCGTCGATGTGTTTCAGGTTCCTGAATCGAGCATGGAACCGGGTTCCTCGCCGGACACAATCGAGAGCTGGGACTCGCTCCACCATTTGAGTTTCGTCGTGGCTCTCGAGCAGGAATTTGGCGTCCAGTTTTCACCGGAAGAGATTGAACAACTGCTGTCGATCGAACTGACGGCGGCGCTACTCGAAGAAAAACTAAGACAAGGTGGAGCTTCCAATGGGTGTTGAATTTCGATTCGCTAACTTGCGTGAATATCCGCGCATCAGTGACTTCCTACATGAGCACTGGGCAAAAAACCATGTTTATACACGGGACCGGGCTCTTTTCGACTGGAGCTTTCACCGGCCAGGCCACTGGGATCCTGAGAGCTATAGCTTTTCCCTGGCTGTGGACGGCGACGAACTCGTCGGCATACTCGGGGGCATTCCGTTCACGCTGAACAGGTTCGGGCAGGCTTCGAAGGCGGTCTGGATTGTCAATTATGTGATTCGCACCGACTATCGCAAGGGTGCAACGGCCCTTCAGCTTCTGAGCTCGTTCCGAAAGCCGGAGTTCTCCGCGGTCGTGGCGTTTGGGATTAATCCTGCCACTGTCGCGATCTATCAGGTGCTCCGCGGGCAGGTGTTGCCGGAAATCCCGCGTCATTTCCTCGTGATGCCCCATCAGACTGAAAGGATGGCGTGTGCGTTGCATCTTGCGTATCCGGATTGGTCCGATGAGCGTGCGGCGAGTTTAATTTCCGGGTTCGAGCTTCCGGAGCTGCCAGTTGCCCCGCTTCAGATGGGCCATTCCTTGCCGTGTTCTTGGGATGAAATCGACTGGCCCGAGCATGCCTCCCGCACCATTGGCGCGGCAAGAGACGCCGATTTCCTGACCTGGCGTTATCGGAACCATCCTGTCTTCAACTACCGCTTCCTCACCGTCCCGGAAGGGAAGAGGACTGGTTTGGCCGTGTGGCGCCTGGAAACGATTCGCACGGAGACGCCGCACGGCCGGAAGGACGTGGATTTAATCGGGCGGCTTGTCGAGTTCCTGCCGGCATCGGCCGCAAACGCGGAGGCGTTATTTGGAGCGTTTGTCGGAGAACTCGACCGCGCAGGGGCCATGGGAGCCGATTTCTACGGCTATCACGGCGAAACGCGGAAGTGGCTCCAGGAACTGGGCTTCCGCGGGGCACAGTCCCACCCGGATGGCCCTGCGATCCCATCCCGCTTTCAGCCGCTCGACGGCAAAGGTGGCGGCATCATGAGTGCCATTTTCCTTCGCGATGGCAAGTCTCCTGGTTCCGATGATGTCGAGTGCCCGTGGTATTGGACCAAGTCCGACTCCGACCAGGATCGGCCGAACTAACGCTTTTCAAGCCGAGCCCCGAGCTCGCCGAGTGCTTCGCTCCATGAGCCAACCACAACTACACGTCGCGACATATCACTACGTTCGCGATCTGCCTCGGACACGGTTCCCGCAGATCAAAGGGATGCTGCTCGACGATTTCCGGGAGCAGGCGAGGGTTTTGCCCGATCTGTTCGAGATGGCGACGATGAGCTCCGCGCTCGAATTCCTGAATGGAACTTATCATCCGCGGCGGGATCTCTGCCTGATGACGTTCGATGACGGATTGAAAGAGCACTACGCCGAGGTCACACCGATTCTCGAAGACGACGGCATCCAAGGCGTCTTCTTCCTGATTTCTTCATGTTTGGAAGACCACGTCGTCGCACCAGTCCACATGAACCATTTTCTGATGGCCGGTTTGGGTTTTGAGCGGTATCGAGCAATGTTCGCGGAAGTCATCCGGGCCTGGGGCTTCGACGAACAGTTTGAGATACGAGTGGATTCAGCGGTGAGCCAGCACACGTACCCGCTCGATACTCTCGATGTCGCGCGGTTCAAGTACCTATTCAATTTTGCCCTCCCACCGAATTGTCGCGACCGCGCTGTCAGAGAGCTGTTCAGGGAGTGCATCGGCGATGAGAACCAATTTGCCAGAGATCTCTACGTGAGCTGGTCCGAAGCCCGCGAAATGCAGAGGGCCGGCATGTTACTTGGCGGGCACACGCACGAGCACCGGCCGCTGGCGACACTCGGCGACGAGGAGTTGAAACGCGATCTTGCCAGGTGCCGAGAACTCATGCGTAAGAATCTCGACACACAGGATTGCTGGCCATTCAGCTATCCGTACGGGAAGGCAGACTCGTTCGACAATCGGGTAATCAGGATTCTGGGTGAATTGGGATTTCAGTGCTCGCTTTGCACGGAGAAGGGCATGAACGTGCCGGGCACGGACTTGTTCGCGATTCGGCGCGTCGATTGCAAGGAAATTATGTCTTTCGGTCGCCAGGAAGCGAACTTCCATGCGCGTGCGTTGGAAAAGTCCGTCTCCGCGGGCCGGGGTGACTGAAGTCCGTGTTTCAGCCGCATATCAGCCATACAGTTGTCAGCGATGAGAATTGCCTAGGAGTGATTCGCGCATGAGTGCAACCCCTTCGATTGCCCAGGGCCAGCCGACGCCGGACGAATTCGCCGGCTCGAACGTCCTGTGGATTGAGCCCATCGAGGGCTGGACGACTCTCAAGCTGAAGGAATTGTGGGAGTACCGTGAACTCCTGTATTTCCTCGTCTGGCGCGACATCAAGGTGCGTTACAAACAAGCCGCCTTGGGCGCGGCGTGGGCGATCCTTCAGCCCCTGCTGACCATGCTGATCTTCAGCCTCTTCTTCGGGCGCCTGGCGAAGGTTCCGTCGGATGGAATTCCCTATCCTCTGTTCAGCTTCACGGCGCTTGTGCCATGGAATTTCTTTGCCACGGCGATTGCGCAGTCGTCGAATAGTGTGGTGGGCAGTTCCAACCTCATCACGAAAGTGTACTTCCCGCGCCTCGCGATCCCTCTTGCCTCCGTGCTGGCAGGGCTGATGGACTTCGCAATTTCCGGCGGCGTTCTCCTCGTTATGATGGCCTACTACAGGCGCGTTCCGACGGCCCACATACTCTGGCTGCCGTTCTTCGTCCTGCTCGCGCTGGCCGCGGCCGTCGGCGTGGGCTTCTGGCTCTCCGCACTCAACGTGAAATTCCGCGATGTTCGCTACGTCGTGCCGTTTCTGGTTCAGTTCTGGATGTTCGCTTCGCCGATCGTGTATCCGACCAGCCTGTTGCCCGCCCGCTGGCGGACGCTGTACGCCCTAAACCCGATGGTCGGGGTTGTCGACGGATTCCGTTGGGCTCTTCTGGGAACGCATACAGCTCCGGGCCCCATCATTGCCGCGTCCGTTTTGGCCACCCTCGCCTTTGTGATCGGTGGGGCATTGTATTTCCGGCGAATGGAAGCTCAATTCGCTGATGTCGTCTAATCGCAAGTCCGCATTCATAACCTTGATTCAAGATTCTCAATCCGCTGGAGCCAACGTGGAAACCAATTCCAAACGAAAAGTCTGTGTCGTTCTTGTCGACCGCGCCAACTATGGGCGCCTCAAACCCGTGTTGCGCGCCATTACCGAGCGTCCGCAGCTCCAGCTCCAACTGGTGGCCGCCGGAACGATGGTGCTTGAGCGCTTCGGCCATCCAGTGCAGAACGTGAAGAACGACGGCTTCGTCGTGGACGGCGAAATCTACATCGAACTCGAAGGGTCGACGCCCGCAACGATGGCCAAGTCCCTTGGCTTCGCCGTTGTCGAGTTTGCGAGCGAGTTTCAACGCCTCAAGCCTGACGTCGTCATATTGATTGGCGATCGCTATGAGGCTCTCGCCGCCGCACTCGCCGCTGCTTATATGAACATCTGCATCGTGCATATCCAGGGCGGAGAGGTGTCCGGCTCGATCGACGAAAGTGCTCGGCATGCGATCACCAAGCTGGCTCACTATCACTTCCCGAGTACCGAGCGCTCGGCGAAGTACCTTGTTCGAATGGGAGAAGCACCCGAGTCGATTCTCGGCATCGGTTGCCCGAGCAGCGACATTGCTCGCACGCTCGCGCCTACTATGACATCGGAACTCATAAACAGCACGGGGAGCGGGGCTCAAATCGACATCAACCAACCGGTCCTGCTCGTTGTGTTCCACCCGACCACGACCGCTTACGGCGGCGAGCGCCAGCAAGTGAACGAGATCCTGCGCGCTCTCGGCAAACTCCACATGCAGACGATCATGCTCTGGCCCAACATCGATGCAGGCGCCGATCATATCAGCAAGGCCATCCGGCTGTTCCGCGATCGGGAAGCGCCCACGTGGTTGCGAACTCTGACCAACCTTTCACCGGAGCACTACCTGAATCTGCTGGGACGGATTTCATGCGCCGTAGGAAATTCAAGCAGCTTTGTCCGCGATGCCGGATATTTTGGGACGCCGGTGGTGCTCGTGGGCGACCGGCAGGAGGGGCGCGAGACGGACGAGCACGTGACGCGCATTCCGCCCGTTGCCGCTCAACTTATTCGCGCCATTCGGAAACAGCTCCGGCACGGGCTTTACGCACCCAGCAGCTTGTACGGCGACGGTCTCGTTTCCAACCGCATCGCCGACGGGCTGGTGCGCTTGCAGCCTTACGTGCAGAAGACGTTGCACTACATCTACGACGAAGTAACAAAGGATCGACATGACCATCCGCGTGCTTGGGATCATTCCCGCACGAGGCGGCTCGAAGGGTATCTTGCGCAAGAACCTCGCGCCGCTGCTCGGTAAGCCTCTTCTCGCGTACACGGCAGAAGCCGCGCTGGCCAGCCGCAGGCTGACGCGCACCGTTCTGTCCACCGACGACGAGAAAATTGCGGAGACCGGCAGGCTGCTGGGGATCGACGTCCCGTTCATGCGCCCGGCCGAACTGGCCAGCGACGACGTGCCGACACTCCCCGTCCTGCAGGATGTGGTGAAGAAACTGGAAGCGGCCGGAGAGCGCTACGACGCTATTCTGACTTTGCAGCCCACGAACCCATTGCGGCGCGCCGACGATATAGACGGCGCGATCGAGCTTCTCGAACGAACCGGCGCAGATTCCGTCCTGTCCTTCGTCGACATCGGCGAGCGGCATCCAGCCCGCATGAAATGGATCGATGGAGACGGCCGCGTTTCCGACCCCCCGTTTGCCGAAGCGTTTGAAGGGCAGCCGCGGCAGCAGTTGGCGAAGCTGTATCTGCGGGAAGGTTCGATCTACCTGACGCGCCGGTCGGTCTTGATGGAACAGAACTCGCTGAAGGGGAAAGACTGCCGCGCCTGGCTCATACCGGAGGAGCGCGCACGCAATATCGATACGCCCTTCGACCTCCGGATCGCAGAATACATTTTGCAGGTTCAAGGAGAGCACTGATCATGTCGACTTCATCTGTCGAATTCCGAACGGGAAAACTCTATGGGGGCTTGTGGTCTCAGTACGACGACGAGCTATTCTTGAAGTCGCTGGCGCTCTTCAAGGACCGCTGGCTCGCCAACGGCGAGGCTCTGGACTTCTTCGCCGGCAAGCGCTGCCTTGACGTCGGCTGCGGCGGAGGCAGGTATTCTCTCGCCATGGGCCACATGGGCGCCGGATCGGTAGTAGGCGTGGACGTCAGCGAGTCGGGGCTTGCCGACGCTGCGATGCGAGGCGAACGGCTAGGTTACTCGAATGTGAGTTTCAAGCAGGCTTCCGCCCTCGATCTCCCATTTCCCGATGCGGAATTCGACTTCGTTTGTTGCGCCGGTGTGCTGCACCACACGCGCGGTGTTGAGAGAGGCCTGCGTGAGATTCACCGCGTTCTCAAGCCTGGCGGGAGCATGTACATGCTTCTGTACGGCGCGGGTGGCGTTTTCTGGCCCCTGAACTACCTGCTGCGGCCGCTCGCGGCGCTCGTCGGGCAGAACGATTTGGAAACTGCCGTTGAAAACGCAGGATATGCCGCCAACAAGCGCAGGGCTGTTCTCGATGATCTCTTTGTGCCACTCCTTGAGACTTACTCACGGGAGCGCGTGGAACATCTCTTGCAAAACACCGGCTTTCCGACATGGAGATATTGGACCTCCGCGCGCATGGATCACGAGACGGACGCTTACACCATGATCGCGGAGCTCGAAACGCGGCTTCGTATGTGGGAGGCCGGCTACCAGCACTCGCCCGATCCCATGAAAGCCGTTCTCCAACTGCATTGCGCGAATCTTTGCCGCACCGTCATTGAAGCGGCGCGCGATCTGACAGAACAGCACAAGATGGGACGTATCACGCACGACCAGTTGCAGGATGCGGTTGTCGGACACGGCCACCATCGCTTCGTTGCCGTTCGTTCCTAGTGCAGCCCACGATTCTAGTTACGGAGTCCCTGAACTTCTCGGACGCAGCTGCCGAGCGTCTCCGATCCGCTGCTCGGGTGGTTCTCTCCGACCTGGACCGTCAAGGACTGCTGTCGGCGGTTGGTGAAGCGGAGGTGCTCTGGGTCAGGTTGCGTCACCGGATCGATCGCGAAGTAATGAACGCAGCGCCTCGTCTTCGCATAATTGCCACGCCAACCACGGGCCTAAACCACATTGACCTTCAGGAAGCAGACCGCCGCGGTATCGAGGTGATATCCCTGCGCGGTGAAACCTCGTTTCTGGATCAGATCCACGCCACGGCGGAGCACACACTCGCACTGATTCTTGCCTTGTTGCGCCACGTACCGGCGGCGCGCAACCACGCGGCGGAAGGCGGATGGAACCGCGATCTGTTTCGCGGCAGGGAACTCCACGGTAAGACGGCGGGCGTAGTCGGCTATGGCCGCGTGGGCCGCATGGTAGCGGGTTATCTGCAAGCGCTGGGGATGAAAGTGTTGGCGACAGACACGAATTTGAGCCGCCGCCCAGTCGATGCCAGGATCAACATGGTTCCGCTGGCTGAGTTGCTCGCCAAGGCCGATCTCGTCACTCTTCACGTCGCGCTGACCGAAGAGACGCAAGGCTTCTTCGGGCAGAACGAATTCATGCAAATGAAGTCCGGCTCCTGGTTCATCAACACTTCGCGAGGCGAATTGGTAGACGAAGGCGCGCTTATGGGAGCACTGCTCAACGGCCGTCTTTCCGGTGCCGCAGTCGACGTGCTTTCCGGGGAGCGTTCGTCCGGCATGAACGCCCATCCTCTCGTTGCCTACGCTCGCTCGCACGACAACCTGCTGATCACGCCACACATTGGCGGCTGCACAGCCGAATCCATGGAAAAGACCGAAGAATTTCTTGCGGATAAGGTCGTAACACTCCTTCGATCGCAGCGTGAGGAAGTGGTTATCGAGGGCGGCAACCGGAAGGATCTAGGCTGATGTGCGGAATTTCTGGGATCGTCGGCCGGGGGTGGGAACCGGCACAACTGCGCGCGATGATCGCGAGCCAACATCATCGAGGGCCGGACATGCAAGGCAGTTATTTCGATCCGGCCGGATCGGCTGCCTTCGCGCTCAACCGACTGAGCATCATCGACCTTTCGGACGCGGGTCGCCAGCCAATGACCGATCCGGAGAGCGGCCTGACGATCGTGTTGAACGGAGAGATCTACAACTATCTGGAGTTGCGAAATGAGCTGGGTGACTATCCGTACCGCAGCAAGACGGATACGGAAGTCGTGCTGGCTGCATACAAGCACTTGGGAGAAGCCTGCCTCGATCGCTTCATCGGCATGTTCGCGTTTCTGATCTGGGATGAGCGGAAGCAGCATCTGTTTGCCGCCAGGGACCGTTTTGGCGTGAAGCCTTTTCACTATTACTTCCGAAACGGTGAACCCCTGTTGATTGCGAGCGAAATACAGACCTTGTTTGCGGGCGGCGCACCGCGAAAGATGAACGCCTCCACCTGGGCGACTTATCTGGTCGACGGTTTGCATGATCATTCGGCGGAAACATTTTGGGAGGACATCTATTCGCTTCCGCCCGGGCATTCGCTCACCTGGGAAGATGGCAGCGTTTCCGTCAGGTGTTGGTACGACCTCGCCGAACGAGTCGGGCGCGAGTTTGATGAGAGGCCCGTCGAAACAGTACAGGACGAGTATCTGGCGATTTTAAAACATAGCGTGAAACTTCGCTTCCGCTCCGATGTGCCCGTCGGGATCAACCTGAGCGGCGGTTTGGATTCTTCGATTCTCCTCGCTCTTGTCCAGGCGCTGCAGGGCGCTGACAGCAACATGGAAGCCTTTACCTACGTGACCGGCAATCCCGACTACGACGAATTGCCGTGGGTGAAACTGATGCTTGAGGGTACGAGGCATCCGTCTGTCGTATATCAGCTTGATCCTGTGGAAGTGCCAGCTCTCGCGGAGTCCGTTCAGCGCCATGAAAGTGAGCCGTTCGGCGGCCTGCCGACTCTGGCCTATGCGCGGCTGTTCGAGAAAGCGCGCGCCAACGGAGTCACGGTTGTGATGGACGGCCAGGGAATGGACGAACAGTGGGCCGGCTATGACTACTACGCGAACAGCTCAAACGGCACGCACGCCTCTCCGATACAAGGCACCAAGCAGCGCACCACGCGGCCGGAATGCCTCCTGCCGGATTTCCGATTGCTGGCCAAGCCCTTTGTCCCGCCCGCTCCATTTCCCGACGCTCTGCGAAATCGCCAGTACGTGGACACGCGCTACACGAAAATGCCGAAAGCCCTGCGATTTAACGATCGCATTTCCATGCGGGCGTCGATCGAACTGCGCGAGCCTTTCCTGGACCATCGGCTCTTTGAATTGGCTCTGAAGCAACCGAGAGAACGCAAAATCGAGAATGGGACCCGCAAGAAGCTCTTGCGGGAGGTTGCGCGACGCCTGATTACTCGCTCCATCGTGGAAGCCCCGAAGCGCCCGGTTCAAACGCCGCAACGCGAGTGGCTGCGAGGGCCGCTCAAGCCCTGGGCGGAAGGCTGCATCGAAGCTGCCCTCCAGGCACGTGGAAATACGTGGCTTAATGCGTCTGGCGTACGCGACCAGTGGCACGCGTATTGCTCCGGAGATGGCGACAATAGCTTCCATGTTTGGCAGTGGATAAGCCTAGGACTAACTTCCCAGGACTAAATGGGCAACGTCGCAATTCGAGTCGAAGGGCTGTCTAAGCGCTACGAGATTGGCGCCAAGGAGACGTATGGCTCCCTGCGCGAATCCTTGCGCCATGCGATCGGCACCCCCGTTCGCCGCCTTCTGTCTGCTGTTGGCAAAGGCGCGAATAAGGGCGCTCAGGGCGCTCCTACGATATGGGCCCTTCATGACGTGAGTTTTGATGTGAGACAGGGAGAAGTTCTCGGGCTAGTCGGGCGCAACGGCGCCGGCAAGAGCACCATTCTGAAGATACTCTCGCGCATTACGGCGCCGACGGAAGGCCGGGCAGCCGTTCGGGGGCGAATCCGATCTCTGCTGGAGGTGGGAACCGGTTTTCACCCGGAACTGACTGGAAGGGAAAACATTTACCTCAACGGCGCCATCCTAGGCATGAAAAAGGCGGAGATCGACCACAAATTCGATGAAATTGTTGCCTTTGCGGAAGTCGAAAAATTCATCGATACCCCCGTCAAACGGTACTCCAGTGGCATGTATCTTCGTCTTGCTTTTGCCGTTGCGGCTCATCTCGTTTCTGAGATTTTGCTCGTAGACGAAGTTTTGGCGGTAGGCGACGCTGCGTTCCAAAGGAAGTGCATCGGCAGAATGAACGAAGTCGCTCACGAAGGCCGAACGGTGCTGTTTGTCAGCCATAACATGGCGGCCGTGCGCGCGCTTTGCAGTCGAGGGATTTGCCTCGAGCAGGGCCGGATATCCGGCGAGGGCGATATCGAACACGTTCTCTATCGCTACACGCAGAGCCAAATGCAGGAGCACCGGAATCCGACCGGGACACAAACGCGGTTCGCCTCGATCCGCGTGAATGGCCAGAATCCGGGCAACATCGAGTCGGGAGAATCCTTTGAGGTCAACTGCACTCTGGAACTCGTGGCCCGCGTTCCAAGTTTTCGGCTTTTCTGCATCATTCAGGACGCCAACGGAGAATCGGTTGTCGTAGTTCCATCGAACAGCCGGGCGCTGGACGCCGCCAACAAGCCCGGCGTGCACCAGATCAGTGTTCGTTTTCCCGGTCTCTGGCTCAGGCCCGGGGTCTACAGCGTCTATTTCAAACTTTTGGCTGTGGCTGCGGGGGCAGGCGATTCGCGTTTTCTTTCCGACAGCATCATGCTCGATGTCACCGGGACCGACGATCCTGAAATGCTTCTGGGATCACTCGCGCCCAAGGTGAACTGGGAAGTAGAGGACTCCGTGCTTCGTTCCGAAGCCGCCGATCCTTTGGTTCTGGGCGACTGAAACGCTAATGCCTAACGGTATGTTCCTAATCCACCCTTCCAACTTGGGTCAACGAAGGAAGCGCTGCCGCGCGGAGGCCGACGGGCTTCTTCGATTACCGCGCGAGATCGTGACCGTCTGCAACGTCTGCTCGTCACCGCGGCACGTCCTGGTCTCCGCCAGTGACCGGTACGGGTTGCCGCTGCGCATGGCGTTGTGTTTGGACTGCGGCCTTTTTTATCTCGTCGACCGTTTTTCGGCCGAGGCTTATTCGGACTTCTATTCAAGCGGCGCCTACCGCGAGGTCAGCTGCCGGTTCAACGGGGTGACGCATACGATTCAGCAGGTCCAGGTGGATCAAGTTTCCTACGCCAAGACGCTGGTCCGGCTACTCGCGGGCTTTGTGCCCCATTCTCGTTCTGGGAAACTTCTCGACGTTGGGGGTAGCGCCGGGATTGTTGCTCGTGAATTCATGAACACATTCGGTTTGCTCGGGACCGTGCTCGATCCTGCAACGGAAGAGATCAAAGCGGCTCGAGCCGCCGGGCTCGACGCCGTTGTGGGTTCGGTCGAAAGCTGGGAAACGCAGGATCGATTCGACCTGATTCTGCTTTGCCGAAGCATCGAGCATCTTTTCGATCTGCGCTTCTCGCTCAGCCGAATTCGCAGCCTGCTGACGCCACAAGGGCTTTTTTATTGCGACATCGCCGACTTCATGGAAATGTGCCGAATGGTCGGAGCTCCTGAAACCTTCACAAAAGTTGACCACTGCTATTGGCTCACGCAATCAACCGCCTTGCAGATCTTCCGCACGATTGGATTCGAGACCGTTTCGATGAACGTTGTTTTTGGTGGCGGATACACGGGCTTCCTCCTGCGGGCTTGTGAACCTTCCGCACCGCCGCTCGGACAGCAAAGTTCAATCCTGCAGCAGGTCGAAGAGATTCAGCGGATCGAAAGGGAATGGAAGGCTCTGGGGAGCTCCTCGACGGGTCCCGCCGATTGGCTCCGCCGCAAAGGTCATCGCGCTAAGAGAAAGCTCCAACGTCTTCTCACACCGCAAAGAGAAAAGGCGACCTCGCCTACGACTGCGGTTCCGGCCGTTCCGGTCCCAAAGAACACACCATGAGCAGACCACGACTCCTCATCCCGATGAGCATTCAATTTTCAGTTCGCTATATCCTTCGCACAGGTCTGCTCGACCGCCTTCGCGAAGTCGCCGAGCCAGTGATTCTCCTCGGATGGCGCGATGACGAACTGGAAGGCGAACTCAAGAAGGCGGGCGTTGAAGTCCATACGTTGATCGAAAGGCGGATGGGCAAGCGCTACGACCGAATCCGCAGTTGGATAAACGTCCTTCACAAGAAGCGGCTCGCGACCTCCTCCGAAACAGTTTGGGAACGGCGCGCGGACCTGGAACGGTCCGCGTACGGTCGGTTGCGCAGGCGAGCGCGAAAGAAGGTGTTTCACACCGCATTCTCAATTCCGGGCAGCTCTGAGTGGTTGCACCGGCGAGAAAGAGAGCTCTGGCAGACCGACACCAACGTGAAGGAAGTTCGGGCCCAGATCGATCAACTTAGGCCAGACGCGGCGTTTAGCCTGACTCCTTTCTTGCCGAACGAAGAGATGGCTTTGCGGGTTTGTGAAGAGCGTGGGATGCCGCTATGCACCTCGATTCTTTCCTTCGACAACATAACGACTCGAGGATGGTGGGCGGTTCGCTTCGACCGATACATGGTATGGAATCATTACAACGCGGCGGAGCTGCGCCGTTCCTATCCCGAAATCTCCGCATCCGATATCGAAATTGTGGGCGCGCCCCAATTTGATTTCTACTGGAATCCCGCCTTCTGCTGGACTGAAGCCGAATGGCGCCGCCAGCTCTCGCTTCCGCCGGATCGTCCGGTGATTTTATTTGCCGGAGGTTACTTTTTCTGCGCTCCCCACGAGCCGCGGTTCCTGCAGCAGATTGACGAGGCGATCGATCGAGGCGAGATTCCTGAAAATCCCGTGATTCTGTTCCGTAATCATCCCATTGATCCCATCGAGCGATGGCTCCCCATCCTGAAGCAGGCCAAACATATCGTCTACGACGATCCGTTTCCGAAAGGGCGTATCAGGGGCCACTCGAACATGCCGGCGAGAGACATTCAGAAGCTTGCTTCGTGTCTCTTGCACAGTCGTGTGCACGTGAATATCGCCTCGACGATGGCCGTCGACGGCGCGATCTTCGATCGTCCCCAAATTGCGCCGGCTTACGACGACACGCAAAGCCGGAAGTACGAGCAGACCTCACGGGATTTGTATTCTCAGGAGCACTACCTTCCCATCACGCGGTCCGGCGGCTTGGAGATCGTGCACAGCAAAGACGAGCTCGTTCAAGCCGTTCGCTCCGCGCTTGAAGATCCGAGCCGTTTGGCGGAAGAACGGAAGCGTCTCGTCCGCGAAATCTGCACGTTCGACGACGGCCGCGCAACGGACCGCGTTGCTCGCGCAGTCCGGTCATTCTTGACGCAGCGCGTTCCGGCGCAAGACGCAGTCGCGAAGTCGGCTTAGCTAAGTTCGAAAAGACCAGAGATGATCTCTCAGGCAGAGCGTTCCAATTTCTTACGGCAGTGCTGGCGGACCCACCGCTGGAAAGACGGCGTGGGTACGCTCCTGTTGCCACTGCGTGTTTCCGTCTACCACTGGCGACGGGATATCTTGCGTTCCCGGAAGCAGGACGGGCACGTTGCCGTTGGAACCGCCCAGGTCACTCAGGAGTCCACACCCGCATTCTCGCCCGAATTCCAACCCATCTTTTGTGATGCCAGTCTGAGCGTCGAGGCTCCCGTAGACCTCGAGAGCGCGTTCGCCGAAGCCGATGCGCAACTGCGCGGCGTCTACCGATTCGCCGGCGGGCGCTGTAGCCAGTTCGACTCCGACACGGTGGAAATGTGCAGGGACGTCGAGGACGTACACGCCTACCATCGGCTCTACTGGGCCCGCCGTTGCGCTGTCGCTGCGTCCTTCGGGCACGAAGGCGCGCAGCAAGCGCTGCTCGGTGAATTGCCGCAATGGCTCGATGGCCGCTGGGAGAACTCCGCAATCGCTTCGTGGCCGTACACGCGCGCGGAGCGAATCGCTTCCCTGACGATGGCGCTGTTCTGGATTCACCGAAGCGCGGTTCCCGGTTTGTCGTCTCTCGTTGTGCCGATCAAACAGCAAATTTGGAAGGACGCTGTTCAGTTGTCTTCGAACGTGGAATTCGCGCTGGGGTTGCACAATCACTTGCTCAACAACGCCCGCGGACTGTTCCTTGCGGCCACTGCTCTCGCGCCCGAGTGCGAACAGGCGGCCGAGTGGCGCGAACAGGCATTCGACATCTGGGACAAATATTTCCCGCAACTCGTGCTTGAAGACGGCACCTTTGCCGAGCAATCCAGCCACTATCACCTTTTGCTCTGCCGCACCGCGCTAGAGTACTCGCTGGCATGCCGGCGCGCCGGGCGTGCAATGCCCGCCGGTTTCGAAGGCCGCATTCGCTCCATGTTTGACTTGGCGAATGAGCTCCTTCGCGCGGATGGGTCGCTTCCGCGATTTGGAGACAACTCGCCCGACTGCGCGATATCGGATTTGTGGGGTTTGCTCGCTGCCGCATACTACTATGGCTTGCTCGCGAATCCTCCTCGGCACCGGTTGATTACGCCGTTGACGCTCTTCTATTGCGGGACGGCTCCGGAAATTCCCAAGCCTGCTCCACCGGTGGATCGGCGCCTCTTTTGCAAAGGTGGCTTCGCGATTCTGCGGTCGCCGGCCTTGGATGCCGAACTCGTCGCCCACGGTGACGGCCGCGACGGCGTTGGCGCCCACGGCGACACGGGACGCGGCAGCTACGAATTCTGGTGGGATGGCCACGTGCTGGTTCGCGAACCCGGCAGTTTCTTCAGCTCGTCGGACGCAAACTGGCGCGCGTACCAGTGTGCCGACGCCCAGAACGTCACCTCGCTCGACGGGCTTTCGCCGGCCATCACCAAACAGGACGAAGGATTCGTGGCTCGCTGGTATCGCGCGGAGGGTGGAACTTGGGAAGCGCTGGCGGACGGCGGGGTCCAGTTTCGTTGCGAAGCATTCAAGCGTCTGCGCTCGGACATCACTCTGTTCCGCGCGTGGCGCTTCACGGATCCCGGCACGCTCACGCTGGAGGAGAGGATCGAGGGTTCAAGTCGTGTTCAGTTCGAATCGCGCATCTGTTTGGGCGACGCCCCCTGGGGCCCAGTCGAGAAGCCCGTCGACGGGGATGCGCCTCTTCTCGGAAGGCTGCGCTGGCACTGGGGAGACGGGGCCTCGGCGGAGATGACCATTACGGCTCCGGCAAATCTCGCGATTGCCGACCGGCCCTGCACGTTTCTTCCGGAATACGGCGTCGAGAAGCAAGGCCGTTCGCTCTTGCTCAGTGGCTTTCAGCAGCTTCCCTTTTCATGGACCGTGCAGTGGAAACTAAGGAAGGCAGCATGATCACAGAAACCGCGCAAACGACAGAAACGGCCGAACCCCAAGCGGTCAAGGATGCTGTTCGGAAGTTCTGGGGTACGCTCCCCTGTGGCGTTTCACACAGTGACCACGCCACGGATTCTCACGCGTTCTTCGAAGAAACCGAGAAGCATCGCTTCGAGGTTCATACGGACTGGAATCGTCCGTTCCTGAAGGACGCCATCGACTTCTCCAAGTACACGGGAAAGACCGTTCTGGAAGTGGGAGTTGGCATCGGCGTAGACGCCATGCAGTGGAGCCGCGCCGGCAATCGGGTTTTTGGCGTGGACTACAACCTTCCCAGCGTTCAGATCACCAAGGCGCGCTTTCAGGACGCCGGCGCGAAAGGGACGTTCCTGAATAGCGACGCGGAAAACCTTCCGTTCGCCGACGACTCATTCGACCTCGTCTACTCTTTCGGCGTTCTCCACCACACGCCGGGAACGGAGAAGGCGATTCGGGAGGTCTATCGCTGCCTCAAGCCCGGCGGCCAGGCAATCATCATGCTGTACTACAAATGGTCGGCGATGACCCTGGGCACGATCATTCTGGGGAACGGCATCCGGCAAGGCGGGCTCTGGAAGACGAAGAGCATCGCGGACTTGATCAGCCGCTACACCGAATGGGACAGCCAGACCGACGAGAATATCTGCCCGCTCACGAAAGTCTATTCCAAGCGCCAGGCGCGAAAGATGTTCCGGCAATTCCAAAACGTCGAGATGGAGTTGCACTATCTCTGGCCCGGGCACTTTGGCCCGATGCGGCGGCTCATGCCGCTGATTCCGGCCGGCGCCAGGCAGCGGCTGCATCGTCGCTTTGGTTGGAATCTCATCATCAAGGGGACCAAGTAGAACACGCTCATGTGCGGCATCGCTGGCATCTTCGATCTCTATAGACCGCCCCAGTTGGCCGATCTGAAGCCGATGGTGGATATTCAGGCCCACCGCGGACCCGACGCGGATGGTTTTCTGGTGGATGGTCCGCTTGCCATGGGTATGCGGCGCCTTTCGATCATCGACCTTGCGGGCGGCGACCAGCCGATCTTCAGCGAAGATAAATCGCTCAGCGTCGTGATGAATGGCGAGATCTTCAACTACGTCGAGCTGAGAAAGTCTCTGATCGAACAAGGACACGTTTTCTCTACCAAGAGTGACACGGAAGTGCTCGTTCACTTGTACGAAGAACATGGTCCGGCTCTTTTGTCGAGGCTGAACGGCATGTTTGCCTTCGCCTTGTGGAACCGGAAATCGCGCTCGCTCCTGCTGGCGCGCGATCGCATGGGTGTGAAGCCTCTCTACTACGCCCGAATCGGCTCGCGCTGGCTGTTCGCGAGCGAACTCAAGGCTCTCTTGACCCAGAACGAGCTGAATACCACGCTCGATCTCGATGCCATCGCCGACTATTTGCGGCTCAGCTACATTCCCCGCGAAGCCACTCCGTACCTGTACGTGCGCAAGCTTCTTCCAGGGCACTATCTGTTCATCCGTGGCGATCAGTATGAAGACCGGGCGTGGTGGGATCTCGCGGCGATTCCGGCCAAGTCGCCGGCCGATCTGGATAGCGAGCTGCAATCCGAATTCGACGATGCAGTGAAGCTGCGCATGCGAAGCGATGTTCCGGTGGCCTCGTTTCTCAGCGGCGGGCTCGATTCGAGCCTGGTCACGATTACGGCGCAGCGGCAGTCTGCGATGCCGATGCGCACCTTCACCCTGGGTTTCGAACAGACCGAGTTCGACGAGCAACCCTACGCCCGGTCGGTCGCGCAGCTCATCGGCAGCCAGCATTGCGAGGCCTCGGCCACGGTCCAGGACGCCATCGAACACTTGCCGGCGCTCCTTTGGCACATGGATGAGCCGGTCGGCGATTCATCCATTATCCCGAATCACCTGATCTGCGGCCTCGCGGCCAAGCACGTGAAGGTTTGCCTTTCCGGTCTGGGTGGCGATGAACTTTTTGGCGGTTATGCGAGGTATGTGGATCGCGGTCCCGGTAGGATTCGCCAGGTATTTCAGCATGCCCCGAACACGGCCAGGACTCTGGCGCCGATCGTCGACCGCTACCACTACCATTGGGCGGAGGAACTTCGGCTCGCTTCTGGTCCCTCGATGGCCTGGCGCAGCTATCTCCACCGGATCCAGATATTCGACCGGCGCTCTTTGGAAACGATTGGATTTCCCGCTCGGGGGCGCGCCGAAGCCACGATCGAATCTCTCTGGAATCGGTATCCCGGTGTCGACTCCGTCTCCCGGCGCCAGTTCATTGACCAGCAGACCTATCTCCCGGATCAGATTCTCGCCCTAACGGATCGGATGTCCATGGCCAACTCTCTGGAGGTCCGTGTCCCATTCATGGACTACCGCTTGGTTCGCTTCGCTCAGCGAATCGGAGGCGATCTCAAGCAGAATTCGCAGGACTACAAGATTCTCCTCAAGCGATCGCTGGGCCAGCGCTGCCCGCCCGAGATTTTGAACCGCCCGAAGTGGGGCTTCGATACGCCGCTGAGCCGGTGGGTGCAGCAACCCGGCCTCTACGAGTTGATACGGGGACTCCCCGAGGGCACGGCGGTCAAGCAGGGCTTGTTCAAGGCGGCGGCGATTCGGGCGCTTGTTCAGGACGCGCCAACCGCCGGCCGGTTCGCTCGCCGCGTGTGGAACTTGTTCGTGCTGGACGTGTGGTTGCAGGTTCATCGACGGCCGGCGCCGCCGCGCGAAACTCTTTCGGATTTGCTGGTCGCCTACGCATGAACCCTCACGTCACCGTTCTGACGGCTGTTCGCAATGGCGCCCGGTACATCGGCGCGACCATCGAGAGCATCCAGAGGCAGACTTTCGCGGACTGGGAGTACCTGATTGTCGACGATGCCTCCACCGACGAGACTCTGCGCGTCGTCGAAAACTATCAGCGTGCGGATTCGCGTTTGCGAGTTCTAAGAAGGGCAGCCTCCGCCGGACCCTATACGGCAGCGAACGACGGGCTCCGCAGCGCGCGCGGCAAGTATGTTGTTCGCATCGACGCCGACGATCTTGCCACTCCGGATCGGATCGAAAAGCAACTCGCTTTTCTGGCCGCCCATCCGGAGTACCGCGCCTGCGTTTCATACTGGCAGGGCCTCAATGAGGGCGGCGTGATGCCGCGCACCGTGACGCCGGTCCCGGATAATCCGCGCGTCTTTCGGTGGGCATTGTTGCTGCGGTCCGCTTCGATCCACAGTGCCGTCTGCTACGAACGCTCCATGATGGAGGAAATCGGCGGATATCGGGAATTACCGCTCTCGCAGGACTACCGCCTGTGGTGCGAACTCACCCGCCGCGACTGGCTCGGCACGATGCCGGAAGTCTTGTGTTACGTGCGGGCGCACGCGCGACGCGAATCCCATGCGAATTTCGACGTGCAGCGTCAGTTGGCGCTGGATGTGCTCGCCGACCACCTGTTGGCGCTCACGGGAGAGAGATGGTCGCACGAGGATCTAGTGGCTCTTCGATCGGTCGGTCACAGCGAGCGCATGTCTGCCCAGAAGGGCATCGAGATGCTTGACCGTTGGGACCGTTTGTGGCAGGCGGCGAAGGATCTGACGCCCGAGGATCGAAGGGAACTCGCGCGCCTTTCGACGTTCCGCCGGTGGAAGCATCTGCGCTCGAACGCTCGCACGCAGCCCTTCCCGGTGTTGTTGGGCGTGCTGAAGCTGGTCACGACAAAGTCCCAATTTCTGGTCCCTGCATTACGAGGAGCTGGCTCATGAGATCACCTGTTGTGTTTCAAAGCCTGGAAGACGAGCTGAAGCCGATGATGAAGTACGTCCGCGGCCGCGTGCTCAATGCCGGCTGCGGCTCGCGCGACATCACCGATTTCTTGGTCGCGAACGGCGCCACTTCCGTCGAGCATTGTGACGTGAAGTCCAACATTCCTGGTGCCATCATCTCTGATTTGGCGCACATCCCGATGGAGGACGCCCGCTACGACACGATTGTGTGTAACGCCGTGCTCGAGCATGTCCAATTTCCCGACAAGGTGATGCAGGAGCTGCGAAGGGTCTTGAAACCCGATGGCCATCTGCTCCTGTGCATCCCCTTTATGCAGCCGTACCACCCGAAGCCGGACTATCGGCGCTATTCCAGAGAGGGAATGGTGGAACTGGCCCGCATCCACGAGCTGGAGCCCATCGAGGTTTTGCCGGTGCATACCGTCGCGCAGACCGTGACGTGGATCTGGTGGTCCTGTCTGGACGAGAAGCGCAATCAGGTTCAGAAAGCGCTGCTCTGGCTCCCGTTCTATCTCTGGGGCCGTTTTTCGCAGCACACGGATCCTTCTTTGCAGCATCAGTCCAACTCATATCAGATGGTTTTGAGGAAAATTCACTCGAACGGCAACGGAAATGGTAACGGAAGCGGTTCCTCAGCTTCCCACCGATCCGCGTGATATGAAGATCTGCTTCGTATGCTCGGAATATCCGCCCGGTCAACACGGCGGGATCGGCACGATGACCCAGGTCCTCGGCCGCGCCTTCGCTAGGCATGGGCATCAGGTTCGCGTTGTGGGCGTGTATCCGGATTCGTACGATGCCCCCGACTTCGAGAATGATTGCGGCGTTGAAGTCTGGAGGTTGCGTGAACGGAACTACCGTCTGGGTTGGATTCGTTCGCGCTACGAGCTCTATCAACGGGTCTCGGAATGGGTCCGCGGAGGGCTGATCGACTTGGTGGAAGTCCCTGATTATCAGGGTTGGGCCGCCGGCTGGAGGCGCTTAGCGGCTCCAGTTATTACGCGACTGCACGGCTCACTCACCTACTTCGCTTCCGAGCTTCACCAGTCGGTCGACAACACGTCGTACTGGCTGGAACGTGCCTCTCTTCGTCGCGCCGACTACGCGTGCTCGGTATGCCGGTATACAGCCGAGATGACCGAGCGAGTCTTCAAGATCCCGCTCAGTTCCAGCGCGATTCTCTACAACCCTGTCGAAATACCGCCACCGGGAGAGCAGCCCGTCAGGCTACGGAACCGCGTGATTTTCAGCGGGACGCTCACGGCCAAGAAGGGCATCATCTCGCTGATCAAGGCATGGCCGCGAGTGGTGGGTGCCGCCAGAGGTCCGGAGCTCCATATCTTCGGCAAAGACGGTCGGGCGCCGGACGGCAGCTCGATGCGCGAGTTCCTGAGCTCGATGTTGCCGAACGAAATGCGCGCGAGCGTCCATTTCCATGGTCACGTTTCTCGTGCGGAGCTGTTCGAGGTCTATCGCACTGCCGGTCTCGCCGTGTTCCCGTCGTACGCGGAGGCTTTCGCCGTCGCGCCGCTCGAAGCGATGGCTTGTGGCTGCGCGACGATTGTAAGCAAGCGCGGCAGCGGCCCGGAATTGCTGACGCACGGCCGCGATGGTCTGCTGGTCGATCCGGACAAGCCCGAAGAGATCGCCGACGCCGTCGTCGGCGTCTTGCGAAATCCATCGCTCGGCCAAAAGCTTGGCGAGGCGGGACGCGCCCGCATTCAGGAAGCGTTCAGCGTCGATCCGTTGGTCGCCCAGAACGCGGCGTTTTATGAACAGTGCGTACGCGAGTTCCGTGCCAAGGCATCCCTGAACTGATGAGCGCAAGCGCCCCATATCGGATTTCACGCACCGCGTCCGCGCCGTCCGGCGCCGTCGCGCAGTCGCACACTGAGTTGCCGTGCTGGTGCGGTGCGGGCCAGTGGATCGTGTGCTTCCGCACGTCTGGTTCGGGGCTGTTGCGGTGCTCTGCCTGCGGGTCCTTCCAAACGGATCCTCCGCCCCTGCGGCACGAGGAAGAAAGCGCTAATTTCTATACGGACTACTACTTGAACAGGGATCTCGTCCGGCCGTATGCGGCGCGAAATGCCTGGTTTTGGAAGGTGGCCGAGCGTGTTCCGCAGCTCATGGAAATCCGTGAGAGCGCTGCCGATATCGGTTCGGGCGACGGACACTTCTGCGCCGACCTTCGCGCCGCGGGCTGGCCGAATGTCACGGGGATCGAAATCTCGCGCACTCGAGTTGCGCGGGCGCGGCAGCTTTATCCTAACATTCCGTTTTATAGCTGTTCGCTCGGCGAGGCAGGAATCCCGGAAGATTCGCTCGACCTGATCGTAATGGACAGCGTCATCGAGCATCTGCCCCGGCCGATCAATATGGTCGAGGAACTCAGACGGTATCTCGCGCCCGGCGGCACTCTCGTCATCCTCACTCCGAACATGGAGTCCGGCCATTTCCGCTTTCTCGGGCACCGCTGGACGGGCATGCTGGCCCCGCACGCCCACATCTTCTTGTTCACGGGCAGTGGCCTTGCGCAAATGCTGACCCGATGCGGCCTCGCGATCTCAGCCATCGGCAGCCTCCAGACGCCTGCCTATCGGCCGAGTGAGTACGCCCGTCGGCTCTTCTCTGGCGACATCAAAGGCACGCTGTGGCGCGCCCACCAGGAACTTGGCGGCGCCTACGGTCGGCTGATCGGCGCCGGGCCGATGCTCTACGCGGTCGCGAGCCGCCCGCGATGAACGCGAATTCGCCAATGGCCAAAGCGCACGACAGTTCGATCAATGCGATGACCGCCGCCGCTCCCTTCCCCGAAAAGCTGCTCATCGTCTCGCACGTCGTGCATTACAAGTTCGCCGGCGGCCTCTATGCCTACGCGCCCTACGCCCGCGAAATCGAGCTCTGGGCTCAGATGTTCCGCGACGTCTTGATCGCCGCGCCCTGCCGCGAAGAGCAGCCCCCGGCCGACTGTGCGCGCTTCGAAGCCCACAATCTGCGCGTGATCGCCCAGCGCGAAGTCGGCGGAGAAACTCTCGGCGCCAAAATCAAATTGGCCTGCGCTCTTCCGGGGCTGACCTGGGATCTTTGCGCCGCGATGCGCCAGGCCGACGCGATTCACGTCCGTTGCCCCGGAAACCTCGGCCTGTTGGGAACCCTTCTCGCTCCGATGTTCTCGAACCGCCTCGTCGCCAAGTTTGCGGGTCAGTGGAGTCCCAATTCCCACGAGCCGTGGACCACTCGCTTCCAGCGTTTCGTGTTGAGCTCGCGCTGGTGGCGTGGTCCCGTGACGGTCTACGGCCGCTGGCCCGGCCAGCCCGCCCACGTCGTGCCGTTCTTCAGCGCCGCGCTCACGGACGCACAGGTCGCCCGCGCTCGCCGCGCCATCGCGTCCCGCGCTGCAGGCGAACTCCGTCACATTTTGTTCACCGGCCGTCTTTCCAGCGCGAAGAATGTCGATGTCCTCCTCGCGGCCCTCGCGAAACTCCGGGCGCAGGGAATTGCCTTCACCGCCACCATTGCCGGCGAGGGCCCGCAGCTTTCCGCACTCGAGCGCCAAAGCGCCGACCTCGGCCTCGCGGATTGCGTCGAGTTCACCGGAGGCGTCGGCTTCGATCGCGTCGTCGAGCTTCTCGAGCGCTCCGGCATTTTGGTCCTCGCATCCGAGACCGAAGGCTGGCCCAAGGCGATCGTCGAAGCCATGGCCTTCGGCCTCGTCACCATCGGTTCGCAAGTCGGCATCGTTCCGGAGATCGTGGGCGAAGGCCGCGGCTTGACGGTTCCGCCGCGCAATGCCGAAGCCCTGGCTGCTGCTCTGCGCGACGTTCTTACCGCGCCTGAGCGCTACGCCGAAATGCGCGCGCGCGCCGCGGAATGGGGCGCCCGCTACACCGTCGAATCGCTCCGCGATTCTCTGCGCTCTCTCCTTGTCGAGCGCTGGCGCTTGCCGGTCTCCGGCCGTGCGGGCGCGCTCTTCGTCGGCGCATTCGTGCCCAGTTCGCAGGGCACGCGTGGAATCTCCGAAGACGTTTCGATCCATCTCGCCTCGCGGGGCTGGAATGTGTCGACCACATCCCGCTGCGCCGGCCGTCTCTCTCGCCTCATGGACATGCTGTCCACCTGCTGGAGCGAACGCGGTCGTTACCAGGTTGCGGCCGTGGACGTATACAGCGGCATGGCGTTCGGGTGGGCTGAGGCCGTCTGCTGGACGCTGCGTAAAGCCGGCAAACCGTACGTGCTCACCCTGCATGGCGGCCGTCTTCCGGAGTTCTCCGCCTCGCGGCCCGCGCGCGTGCGCCGCCTCCTCGCTTCGGCTGTGGCGGTCACGGCCCCCTCGAAGTATTTGACCGAGCGGATGCGGCCGTACCGTGACGATCTCCTCTTGATTCCGAACGCAATTGATCTGGATTCGTATCCCTTCAAGTTGCGGCGCGGCGCGGCTTCTCGCCTGATCTGGCTGCGCGCGTTTCACGAAATCTACAACCCGGTGCTGGCGGTCCGTGTCCTGTCGCGTCTCGCGCGCGAGTTGCCAGAGATCCACCTGACGATGATCGGCCCGGACAAAGGTGATGGCAGCTTGCAGCGGGCCCGGCAGGAAGCGGAAAGCCTGGGCGTGTCCGCCAACGTGACATTCCTGGGCGCAGTGCCCAAGCAGCAGGTTCCGGAAAAGCTCGCGGACGCCGACATCTTCTTGAACACATCCAACGTGGACAACACGCCCGTCAGCGTTATGGAGGCCATGGCCTGCGGCTTGTGCATCGTCAGCACGAACGTCGGCGGCGTCCCGTATCTGCTCGACGACGGGAACGATGCTCTTCTGGTGCCTCCCAACGATGCGGGCGCAATGGCGCAGGCCGTCCGCCGGATTCTCGCCCGGAGCGATCTTGCGCAGCACCTCTCCGTGCAGGCGCGCCGGAATGCCGAGCAGTTCAACTGGACGGCCGTGACCCCGCAGTGGGATCGCCTCCTTCGCTCCGTCGCTGAAGTGGGAAGTGCGCCGCCTCAGCCGGGTACTATGCGCGTGTTGTCTCCCAAGCCGATCGACCCGCGGGAAGTTGTCGCCAAGGTCGAATCCACAAGCTCGAGGCAGTTGGCATGACGGCCTTTATGACAACTCGCCTCGCTGAAGGCGACCAGTTGCTTCAGCCCGGGCGAATGCCTGCCATCTCGCTGATTGTGGCCTGCCGCAATGAGTCGAAACACATGCGCGTCTTTTTGGATTCGCTGCTGCAGCAGGATTTGGAAGGCTTCGACTGGCAAATCATCGTTGCGGACGGCATGAGCGATGACGGCACTCGCGAGGAACTCGACGAGTGCGCCCGCCGCAATCCCCGGATCTCCGTGATCGACAACCCGGCGCGAATCGTTTCCTGCGGCCTTAACGCCGCCATTCGGATCGCTCGCGGCGAAATCATTCTTCGGTTGGACGCCCATACGGAGTACGCCCCCGACTATGTCAGGAAGTGCGTCGAGTCTTTGGAGCGCACCGACGCGGACAACGTAGGTGGCCCGGCTCGCACCAAGGCCGATGGCTTGCTCGCTCGTGCGATTCAGGCTGCCTATCACAGCCGCTTTTCCACTGGCGGTGCGCGCTTTCACGATGACGACTACAGCGGTTTCGTGGACACTGTTCCGTACGGCTGCTGGCGCAAGGAAACGCTCTTGCAGCTCGGGCTGTTCGACGAAGAGTTGGTACGCAATCAGGATGACGAGCTCAACCTGCGTCTCACTCGCGCCGGAGGCAAGATCTGGCAAGCGTCCGAGATCGTGTCCTGGTATCGCCCCCGGACATCGCTCTCCGCTCTGTTCCGCCAGTACTTTCAATACGGTTTCTGGAAGGTGCGCGTCATTCGCAAACACAAAATCCCCGGGTCTTTGCGTCATTTGATTCCCGGTGCGTTTGCTGCGGCGAACTTGATCCTGTTGCTGGCCGTGGTTTGCCTCGCGCTCGCGGGATCGCCGTCTTCTCGGCGCGTGCTCTTCGTGTGGGGAATCCTTCTGGCCGCTTATGTTTTCGCCTGTGTGATCGCGGCTTCCTTTGCCGCCCGGCGCTTCGGGTGGCGGCTCTTTCCCTATCTGCCGCTCACGTTTGCGGTCTTTCACGTTTCGTATGGTTTGGGCTTTCTGATCGGGTCGGTTTACTGGACGTTCGTGCGCTCGCCGCAATCACGGCTCGGTGACCTCTTTGTGGGCGTGACTCGGTGAGCCTGCTTTGGGTGTTGGTGAAGGAGAACGGAACAATATGAGCTCTCTCGCAATCGACGCTAAGACTCAGTCGGCAGCGGCTAATCTCGGCCGTCTGCCCGCGGTTGCCGGACGTCGCGGCTTGAAGCCCGCGAACTGGATCGCGATGGCGGTCGTTTGCGTCGCTGCGTTCGTGATCTACAGCCTGCTCTGGGCGCAGGCGCCGCTCTCCATGACGGACACCGTCTCCTATCTGCACCCGGTGCAGGATTTTCTGGCGCATCATCGCTTTACCCAGTTGCACGGCCGTCTGCCGGGATTGACCGTGTTTATCCTCATGGTGGGCACGGGCCGGGCGTACTTCTACGCGACCCTGGCGTTGCACCTCATCGGTGTCGGCGCTCTGGCCCTACTGATGTTTCGATTGGGCGTGCGCGCCGCGTTCGTTTGGACGTTTGCGTTTCTAGGCGTGCTGCCGCCCTACGTTCAGAATGCCGCCTATCTTTCCTCGGAAACCTTTACGGAGGCGTTTCTCGCCCTTGGATTTGTTTTGCTGTGCGCATTTGTTCTCAAGCGCCGTTGGCCGTACTGCGTTTTCGCATCCCTCTGTTTCGTCTGGGCAGGGCTGGCTCGTCCAGCCATCCTGTTTGTGCCCTTTGCGCTGGCGCTCATTCTTGTTGTTGTCTCCTGGAAACGGTTCCTTCGCGCCGCCGCCGTTCTCGTGCTCGCTCCTGTCCTCTTCGTGGGCGGTTGGATTCTCTATACCGGCCTGGAGTTTCATTACTTCGGCCTAAGTTATTTCAGCGGCTATCAGCTTTCGTGCTCCACGATTGGCATGTATGAATACATCGACAATCCGATCGCTCGCGAGGAACTCCTCAAGGCGCGCGCGGGAATGTACGTGGCGGGCATGACCCCCAACGACGCGATCTGGAAGGCCGTTCCTCATCTGGAACAGCGGCTCGGGCTCAACGAGGTGGATCTCGGGCGCTTCCTCCTGCGGATGAACGTCAAGCTCATCACGCATCACCCCGAGGCTTTCCTCGAGGAATTCACGCGGGCCATGGTCATGTACTGGTTCCCGTACCTGACGAAAGTTCTCAGCTACAGGTCGGCTCTCAAGCTGGTTTGGGATGGCGTACAGCTTCTGGTGGCGGCAGTCTTCTTGTTCGAGGTGGGAGTTCTGGGGGGCTTCGCTATCGGGTCTAAGTTCCTCGATCGGGGACTCGTGTCTCGAGTGAGCGACAAACTTCTCATCTATCTTTTGGCCATAGGAGCCATCTTTCAAACCGAGATCACGTCGTGCGCTGTGGTCGGCGGCAGCAATCCCCGTTTCCGCAGCGTGACGGATCCTCTGACCATCTTCTGTGTTGTTGTGGTCGCGGACTGGGCGCTCACGGCGTGGCGCGCCAGCCATCGTGACCCTGTCCTTCGGGAGGAGGTGCGGTCGTGATCAACGGCAGGCGCATCGCGGTCGTCATGCCCGCGTACAACGCGGCGAAAACTCTCGAGCAAACGGTTGCCGAGCTTCCGGACACCGTCGACATCAAGATTCTCGTCGACGACCACAGCTCGGACGAGACGGTGAAAATCGCCCAGAAGCTGGGGCTACGGGTCTTCGTCCACCAAAAGAATTACGGCTACGGCCGAAACCAGCAGACTTGTTATCGCGAAGCGCTGGCGGCCGGCGCCGATATTGTTGTGATGGTCCACCCGGATTACCAGTACACGCCGCTCTTGGTAACCGCCATGTCCGGCATGATCGCATTTGGCGTCTACGATGTGGTTCTTGGCTCGCGAATTCTTGTCGGAAGCGCTCTGACGGGCGGCATGCCTTTCTACAAATACGTCTCGAATCGCTTCCTTACGGCCTTCCAGAACATTCTTTCGGGGGCCAAGTTGTCCGAATACCACACGGGCTTCCGGGCCTTTAGCAGGGACGTCCTCATAGGCCTGCCCCTTCTCGAGAACTCGGATGACTTCGTCTTCGATAACGAGATGTTGGCCCAGTGCATCTTTTTCGGTTACCGCATCGGCGAGGTTTCCTGCCCGACGAAGTACTTTGCCGAAGCCTCCTCGATCAATTTCCTACGCAGCGTCAAGTACGGTTTTGGGGTCCTTGGAACGACGATGAAACTGAGACTCCAAAAGCTCGGGCTGGTTCGGTTCCGCCTGTTTAGCACGTTCGGGAGGAAGCTGATGATGGACTACTACTCCCCCCGCGCGGTCGACGTTACCAAGAGAGAAAGGCTGACGGCCTGACCGGGCACTGTATGCGCATTTCACGTTTGCATTTCGGAAAGAATGGTTCATAGGAGTTTCGATGCCTTCCGTACAACAGAACTTGGAGCTGTGGAACCAAAACTACTCTTGGTCTGACGCGGGCGACGAATGGTCCAGCGCCTGGGGCGGGACTGATTGGACGTGGTGGACGTCGCTCTATCCGCGAATCTATCCCTTTCTCCCGGCGAAAACTATTCTCGAAATCGCTCCCGGCCATGGCCGCTTCACGAAATATCTCAAGGACTACTGCGAGCGATTGGTCGTCGTGGACCTGAGCCCGAAATGCATCGAAGCCTGCCGCAAGCGCTTCGCCGGAGAGTCGCACATCTCCTATCACGTGAACGACGGCCGGTCGCTCGATATGGTCCCGGATGGATCGGTCGATTTCGTGTTCAGTTTCGATTCGCTCGTCCACGCCGACGCGGAAGTGATTCAGGAATACGTCCGGCAAATCGCCCGGAAGCTGACGGACAAGGGTTGGGGGTTCCTTCACCACTCAAATCTGGGAAGCTATCGCCTGAATGCTTCGCTCGCCGGATACGCGAACAAAGTGAAACCTCTCGGCAGGGTTCTAACCAAGGCTGGCTTGTTGGTCAGCCCCTGCTGGCGCGCAAACGACATGACGGCGGACCTTTTCGACGGTTTCTGCCGCAATGAGGGTCTCCAGTGCGTGAGCCAGGAACTGATCAATTGGGGCAACTATCGCTATCTGATCGATTCCATCTCGATCTTCCGCGCCGGAGACACGCCCCGGATGCCGAGGAAGGTCATTCGCAACGCCAACTTCATGGATGAAGTCGAGAAGGCCCGGCTCCGCGCCGAAGCCCTTTCCAGACGGCCCGAAGTACGCGAGCCGGTTGTGCTCGAGCCGGTGGTGGTCGGATCGGAAAGGCAGGGCGGTCCTCGCTAGATGGCGGCGGCAACCCGGTCGATGACGGATCACATGACCACTCGAGCGAAAATCGCGACGTTCCTATATCACGATGTCTCGGACAATCCGCTGGAGTCCGGTTTTCAGCGGCGCTCCGCGCTCGCTTATAAACAGACGCGGGATGTATTCGCCAAACACTTGGACCGGATCGCCAGCAGCGGATTGACGCCTGGACGCGTCTCGGATTTGAATTTCCAGCGGCCCGAAAGACACGTTCTGATCACCTTTGACGACGGTGGCAGGGGCGCGCTCCACGCAGCCGAGGAGTTGAACCGCCGCGGCTGGAAAGGGCACTTCTTCATCACCACGAGCCTTCTTGGCACCAGCACTTTTCTGGATGCCAGTGCAACCCGTTACCTCCACAGTTGCGGCCACGTGATCGGGAGCCATTCCCACACGCATCCCGATATTTTTAGGGCCTTGTCGTTCGACAAGATGATCGCCGAATGGGGCCAGAGCTGCGATCTGCTGTCGGATCTCCTGGGCGTACCGTGTGTCACCGCGTCCGTGCCCGGCGGAGACGTATCTCGCCGCGTCTTCCAATCAGCGGACGCCGCCGGCATACAGTTCTTGTTCACCTCCGATCCGTTCCTGCTTCCTAAGCAGGAAGGCGCGTGCCGGATTTTGGGCCGCGTGTGTCCAAAGGCCGATATAGCGCTCCCTGACCTTCAGAAGCTCGCCGAGTTCCGTGGTTGGACGAGGGAAGCCGTCCGCGGTCGCGTGAAGACGACCTTAAAGACGGCTCTTTTTCCGCTCTACCGGATCTACGTTCACTATGCGCTCCAATAACGCCAAGAATCGCGTCGTCGTTCTCTGTGGCCCGGAGCTGAGCCACTTGAACACCTGCGCCACGCTCATTCGGAGCGGCCTAAATGTCGTCGGTATCTGCATGGCCGACCAGCGAACCGCGGGCATTCCGATCAAGTATGTGTGGAAGAGCATCAGGCGAAAAGGGATTTGGCCCACCGTGTCCCGTTCGCTCGCCCGCTTGGCCTACTTGGCTCTGAACAGCCGCCAGGATCAAGCTGCCTACAACCGGCTGTTCGACCGGAGCGCGATCGAAAGAACCTTGCGTCCTTACGCCGGCCGCATTTACCACACCGACGACTACTCCAATCCCAGAACGATGGCGTGGCTCAAGGAACAGAAACCGGACGTCTTTGTCGTCCACACTCCCTATTGGGTTGGGAAGAAGGTTCGAAATCTGCCGCGAACGGGCATTGTTCTGGGTGGTCATCCGGGGCTTACTCCGGCTTATCGCGGATCCCATTCGGCCTTCTGGGCGATCTATTCTCAGAAGCCGGAAGACGTTGGCTGCACCGTCTTTCTCGTCGATGCCGGCGTGGACACCGGGGACGTCGTGGCCCAAGAAAGAATCCCCGTTGAGAAGGGTGATAGCTTCCGCACCCTGTCTTGGAAGGGCATGATCCGCATCGCCGAGCTCCAGGCCGACGCCCTGAAACAGCTCGACGACGGCGTGGATCTGCCCCGGCGCAAAATCACCGCCTCTCCCGACTCCGAATTCGATAACCCCACTTTGGGCGAATTTCTCCGCTATCGGATGAGGCAGCAGTTCGTGCGGTGACAAAACTGTTCCCTTTTTGTGAAGCAATCGTGTGCTCTGCCACGTTCATTCCATTGAAATACAAGGACTTATAGGGGCACGCGGCGTGCACTCTCAGAAAGTGCAATCGTTTGCTGTTGGCGATCCGGCTCTGGGTACCCGCGAGCCGCGAGCAATTTTCATGGGACTTAAAGGGCGAAAGTGTGCCATTTTTGGCATTTTAAGGCTGTTTAGAGCGCCAATTCTGTCCATCTGCACCAACGCGTTTTTGAGCTTCCAAAACCACTCCAAGGCCTAGTTTCTTGGCATCGCCAGTCACCGCTACCGATCTTCGGGCTTCCGTTCCGATCTGCGTCGATCTCGACGGGACTCTTGTCTGCACCGACACGATGTGGGAGTGCCTGATCGCCGCGTGGCGAAAGAATTTCTGGCTATTGTTCCTGTTTCCGGTCTGGTTGCTGCGCGGACGGGCCTATCTGAAGCATGAGGCAGCGAAGCACGCGAACCTCGATACTCGAAGCCTCCCCTACGACGTGGATCTGCTCAACTGGCTGGCGGAACAGCGCGACGGGGGCCGCACGGTGATGCTCGTGACCGGGTCGTCAAGCGCCGTGGCCCACAAGGTTGCCAAGCAGCTCGGGATTTTTTCGGAAGTCATTTCGAGCACGATGACTAGCAACCTGAGCGGTCAAAACAAACTGAAGGCGCTTCGGGACCGCTTCCAAGGCAGGGAATTCGAGTACATCGGCGACTCGCGGGCGGATGTGCCGATCTGGGCGTACCTTGGCCGGGCGCACGTCCGCGGCGCGTCGAGGCGGCTATGCGCGCAGCTTGAGCGGCAAGGTATCCAGGTGGTTTCGCAAGGACGCCACCGAGGCGCGAGTCTCAAGGCTGTCGCTCGCCAGCTGCGAATTCATCAATGGTCCAAAAACCTTCTGATTTTCATCCCGCTCTTCACGTCACACAAGTTCACTCACACCACTCTCTTGCTGCGATCGTTTCTGGCGTTTGCCGCATTCAGTTTCGTCGCATCGGCTTTTTACATTTTCAACGATCTCCTGGATGTGCGAGCCGACCGCCTGCATCCCAACAAACGGGAACGCCCCATCGCTTCCGGCCAGCTATCCATGAATCACGCGGCCGTGCTGCTCTTGATCACCCTCACGATCGGCCTGGTTCTGGCGGCAAGCGTTTCGAAGGCGTTTCTCGGCGTCACGCTCGCTTATCTTGTGGGTACCGCGACCTATTCGCTTTATGCAAAACGCCTCGTTCTCGTGGACGCGTTCGTGCTCGGCCTGCTTTATACGGTGCGAGTGATTGGGGGCGGCGTCGCCACCGGCATTCCCATCTCGTCCTGGACTTTGGGTTACACGAGCTTTCTCTTCTTGAGCCTTGCTCTGATGAAGCGCTACTCCGAGATGTCGCAGCGGGCGCCCGACGCGAAGGGAGCGACGCTGCCGGGGCGGGCGTACGAGCTCCAGGACCTGTCGATTATCGGCAATATCGGAATTTCGTCCGGATTGATGTCCGCTTTGCTGATGGCGCTGTATCTGCGGAGCCCGGAGGTGGAAGTGCTATACCGCCGCCCGGCGTTCCTGCTTCCCCTCTGCATCATCCACGTCTATTGGATTTCGCGAGCGTGGCTTCTGACGAACCGTCACCTGATGCACGACGATCCGATCGTGTTCGCGCTAAAGGATGGCGTGACGCACAAGCTCTTCTTGCTGGCGGCGATTATCGCCTATTTCGCGACATGAACAGCCCACAGCCCAACGCGTTCATTTCCATCGTCATTTGCACTTACGGCCGCTCGACGGCCTTGCAGGATTTGCTGAGCGCCATCGAGGCCCAGACGTATCAAAACTTCGAAGTTCTGGTGATCGACGGGAATGGAGAGCCCTCGCCGGCCCGCGAGGCAATCGAAGAGTATGTGAGACGCCCGAGCGCGTGCAGGAACATCGTTGCGATCGCGTCCGAAAAAGGGCTCACACGCCAGCGCAACGTCGGCTTACGGGTGGCGGCGGGGGACCTGATCTGCTTTCTGGACGATGACGTCACATTCGAAGAAGACTTTCTTCAGGGGGTTGTGGACCTATTCGGGCGATCCGACATGCGGGACGTCGGTGGTATCACGCCGTACGACATGCTGCATTACCCGACGCCGGTAAATTTGCGCTGGCGCCTTCGTTCGCTCTTCGGCGTGATGCCGGGCCTCGATCCGGGACGGACCGATCATCTTGGCAGGGCAGTGCCGCTGAGCTTCCTCAAACCGTGGTCCGGCAACAAAGAGGTGGGATGGCTCCCGGGATTCTGCATGATCTACCGGCGTGGCGCCGTCGAGGGTGTGTGTTTCGACGAGTTGCTTCCCACGTATGGCGGCGAGGACCGGGACTTTTCGATGCGGGTGGGCAGACGGCATCGCCTGTTGATCTGCGGAGACTTGCATATCCAACATCACTATACGGTCGAAGGCCGGGAGGATGGCCTCGGGCGCCTTCGCGAAAGCAGCTTCGGCGCGGGCCGCCGCTTCGCAAAGTATGGCCGAGGATTCCGCGACTCCATGACGATGGTCCGCACCTTTGCGGGGGATTTCCTGGTGGATGTCGCGGCCTTCGTTCGTTCGCCAGGGAGAACGAGCTTTTTGACACCGTTTGCCAGGGTGCAAGCGTGTTTAGACGGGATGCGATCCGTCAGGACGACGGAAAGCCAGACAGCAAGTCCGGCGTCAAAGATTCATCTGGGCGATAACCGTACACCTGTTCCGGTGCCTAGTGAACGCGACAACTGAAACTCCCGAACGGTCGCTGTATTTCCTGAACGTGCGGCAAAGCACGCTGGACTGGACTGTGTTTGCGCAGATCTGCGTTTGCGTGGTCCCAGCGATGGCAAGTCTGGATTTCAGTTCGCCACTCGTAGGCGCCCGGTATCTAGCGGGTTCGCTGTTCGTATTTCTCGGATATCACGTCCTGAAACGCGATCGATACAGGTTCATGAGCCTGCTCGTAGGCGTGGGGCCAGCCTTGAGCCTCCTGCGCGGCGTCTTTTTCTACGACAGCGTGCTTGCTTTTCTTGCCACGGGCGTTGGGCTGTGGATCTTCGTGGCGCGGAAGGAAGTACAGTTCGTCTGGGAAGATCCGATCTGGAGGAGTCTTGCGTTCTTCTGCCTCCTCTACTGGGGCATATCCGTCTTGCTTCGTGGCACGCTGAACGCGAACTTGCGGGCCCTCGAATTCGCCCTCGCCGCGGCTGCGGTTTGCCTATTGGCTAACCGGAGGTCGTACCTGGCGACCGGGCTGATCGGAACGGGGATTTCGGCGACGGCCTACGCGATCGCGATGTTGCCGTATGGCACCCGGCTCGGAGAAGGAGAGCTGGACAACGGGCAGACGATCGGCAACCCGGTGTTGATGGGATTGCCTTCGGCGCTGCTTGTTTTGCTATGCCTGACCGATCGCGGCAGGTACCTGCTGCTGGAAAGCAAGGCGACCGCGCGACTGATTCTCTGCCTCGTAGTGGCGCAGTGGCTGATTTTGTCCGGCTCTCGCGGAAGCTGGCTGATCACCATCGTCGGGCTGCTTCTCGTATTCGCTTACAACAAGTCCAGCCGGAAAACGATCCTGGCGGCAATCGCGGTCGGCTGTATTGCAACCCTGCTGGTTCTATCCACCGACCGAGGATCCAAGGTAACGACCGTGTTCGACAAGACCGTAGACTCGAACCGGTCTCTGGCGAATCGCACGAGCGGACGGTCTTCCATGTGGGAAGCGCTCCCTCAGATTTTCGCGGCGTCGCCGGTCTGGGGCTGGGGACCCGGCTCCGCAGCGGACGTCGACTACATTTTCACGCACCGGCATCTGATTTTTCATTCGCTGTACGAGCAGATCATCGCCGAGTGCGGACTTTTGGGCTTCATACCCCTGATGTTCATTATTGGATTCTTGGTCCGGCGAGCCATCGTCCACCTGCGCCGGTTCGGTGAGATCACCCCGCTGGTGGGAATCGTGGGTTTCATGCTGATCGGCGTGTCGGTGACCGCGTTCGATTTCGTTTCAGGGGTGTTCTTTGGACTGGCACTGATGGCGCGGGAGCCCAACCCGAGATTTGTAGCCCGAAAACTCATGGTCACGCCGATGGAAGAGGACGAGGCCATTCCGGTCTGAAACGCTATGAACGAGACACTGCTGCGCACGTATCATTCTCTGCCTCCGTGGACCCGCTCCGCCGTGGCCACGGCACGCGGCGCGTACCTCAGTTACTGGCGCTACGATCGCCACACCGACAGGCTGGTCGCCGAAATTCTGGAGCGAGAGTATTGGAGCGCCGAGCGGTGGAAGCAGTGGCAGGAAGAGCGGCTTGCGTTCGTTCTGCATCGCGCCGCCACAAAGGTTCCGTACTATCGCGCCGCGTGGGAGAAGCGCCGGAGGAATGGAAATCGAGCGTCGTGGGAATATCTGGAGAACTGGGAAGTCCTCGAAAAGGCGCCCCTGCGCGAGAATCCGAAGGCTTTCGTCGCGGACGACTGCCGGACATGGCGCATGTTCCCGGAGCACACAAGCGGAACGACCGCCAAGCCCATCACTCTCTGGCGAACCCGCGAAGTGCAACGAGTGTGGTACGCGTTGCTGGAGGCGCGAACGCGCTGCTGGTATGGGGTAACGCGGCGCGACCGGTGGGGCATTTTTGGCGGTCAGTTGATCGCGCCCGTCGCGCGGCGCACTCCTCCATTCTGGGTCTGGAATGCCGGGATGAACCAACTGTACCTGTCGTCGTACCACCTGGCGCCCGACCTCGCACCCTACTATCTGGACGCGCTGAAGAAGTACGACGTGAAATACCTGTTGGGCTACTCATCGGCTCTCTATTTCCTGGCGCAACAAGCCATTCGCCTGGGCCGACGCGACCTCAAAATGACCGTGGCGGTCACCAACGCCGAGCCGCTTTTCGACACGCAACGCCGCGTGATCGCGGAAGCGTTTCAATGCCCGGTACGGGAAACGTATGGGTCGTCAGAAATTGCCGGGGCCGGCAGTGAATGCGATCACGGAAAGATGCACGTGTGGCCGGAGGTCGGCTACATGGAGCAACTGGACAAACTCGGCCTGGTCGAGGACGCAATGCCGGGCGAAGTGATCCTTACGGGTTTGCTGAACGCGGACATGCCGTTGATCCGCTATCGACAGGGAGATTGCGCGAGGCTGGAGACCGAGGCCGGGAAAGCGGAGTGCGGCTGCGGCCGGTTGCTGCCGACAATCGGAGGACTGGAGGGCCGCGCGGACGACGTGCTGTACACGCCGGACGGGCGAGCCGTCGGACGTCTCGATCCAGCTTTCAAGGGAACGATGCCCATTCACGAGGCGCAGATCATTCAAGAGACGCTTGGGCGCGTGAGGCTTCTTTACGTGCCGGCGAACGGATTTACGGCGCATTCCGGCCGGGAGATTACGCGCGCGATACAGGATTTTCTCGGATCCGTCGAGGTGGTTCTCGAAGAAGTTACACAGATTCCGCGGGAAAAGAACGGCAAGTTTCGAGCGGTAATCTCAAAGGTACAGACTTCGAAACGGAACGGAACCTGCGCGGCAGCCGAAGCAAGCTTGCAGGAAGCCGGTTCAGGGGCCAGGTAGTTTGAAATTGGAAGGAAGCGACGGTCACCGACTGACATGAAACCATCGAAACGCATACGCGTGCTGCTTACGGTCCCCCATCTGAACCGCACGCAAAGTCCCTACCGGGAGATGATGGCGATCGCCAAGTATCTCGACCGCGACGAATTTGACCTTTCGATCTGCGCGCTTCGAAACGGCGGTCATGAAGAGACCGGCCCGATCCTGGACCGGCTGGGGATTCCATGGTTCACGGCGATATTTCGCCCACGCAAGCTATCGGCCGGCGAGCTCAAGGTCGTCTGGAGAGCGCAACGTCAGATCAACCGGCATGGCCCGTTCGACATTCAGCATTCGCTGGATTTCACTTCGAACCCGACCGAAGCGATTGCCGCGACGATTTGCGGGCGGCGCTACGTCTACAACCAGCGAAACATGAATGAGAACGGACACCCGTTCGCTTTGCGAATGAAGTTCCGTTTTTCGGGCCGAATTGTGGCGATCGCCGACCACGTCCGTGAGTTCCTGGTCGAACAAGGCGCGCGCCCCCGGAGGCTGGTCAAGATACCGAACGGACTCGATCTGGAGCAGACGGACCTGGAGTTCTCGAAGACCACGTCGCAGCCGGGCAACCTGATCCTAGTCTTGGGTCAGATGGAGCCGCGCAAGCGGCATCAGGATGTGATCAAGGCGATGCCGGCCGTGCTCGAGCGGCATCCGCAGATGCGGCTAGCAATTGCCGGGCACGTCTACAACACCGCATATTTCGAAGAATTGCGGCGGCTCGTAGCCGAATTGGGATTGCAAGCCAGCGTCGATTTTCTCGGAGCGCGCAACGACGTCCCCGAGCTGATGCGCCAGTCGAAGGCATTAGTGTTGTCCTCGGAGAGCGAGGGGCTGCCGTGGGTGATTCTCGAAGCCATGGCGGCTCGCCTGCCGGTCGTGGCCTCAGACATTCCCGCAAATCGGGAGGTTGTGAAAAACGGGCAAACGGGCCTTCTTGCGCCGCTGGGCGATCCCGCGGGCTATGCGGAGTCGCTCAATCGATTACTGATCGATCCGGGGTTGGCGGCAAGAATCGCGGCCGAAGCGCGCGCGATGGTGGAGCGACGTTTTGCCGCCGAGGTCATGGTGAGGCAGACGGAAGGGATGTATCGCGAAATGACGACCGGCGCCCGGCGGGGCGTTGTGAACCCGGAACTGGTCACGCGCGGCGCCGATTGAATGAGACCACCGATCCACAGATTCGGGGCCGAGGCATGAAGACGACCGGCGTGATGCAAGTGGTCGACACGCTCGAAACGGGCGGAGCCGAGCGCGTGGCGGTGAACATCGCGAACTTTCTTCCGCGCGGGCGATATCGCTCGTACATGTGCACGACGCGGAGGGAAGGGCCGCTCGAGGAACTGCTCGCGGCCGACGTGGGCAGGCTCAGGCTGCGTCGCAGGCGCCGGTTCGACGCCAAAGCGATCGGCCGGATGGCGAAATTTATCCGGACGAACGACATTCAGATCGTACACGCGCACGGCGCTTCACTCTTTCTGGCGGTGGCTGCTTCGCTGAAAGCGCGCGACGCCCGCGTGATCTGGCACGACCACTTCGGCCGCTGCGGCACGGAAGAGCGGCCTGCGTGGCTGTATCGGATTGCCACGCGCCGGGTCGCGGGCGTGATTGCTGTGAACGAAATGCTGGCGGAGTGGTCGCGAGCGAAGCTGTCGATTCCGGCGGATCGAGTCTGGTACGTTCCGAATTTCGTGACCGCGGCGGGCGGGGACGAGATGCGCGAGATGCGGCCTTCCCTGCCGGGAAATCCGGGCGCGAGAATCGTTTGCGTGGCCAACTTTCGGCCGCAAAAGGATCACGTGAACCTGATTCGCGCCATGACCATCGTGGTGCGCCGCGCGCCGGATGCGCATCTTCTGCTCGTCGGACAAACATCGGACGATCCGCATTGCAAGGCAATTCGAGCCGAGATTTCGGCGCACGGTTTGGAGCAGAGCGTGAGTTTTCTCGGCCAGCGCGGGGACGTGCCAGAGGTGCTACGGGCCTGCGACATCGGAGTGCTGGCTTCGAGTTCGGAGGGCTTGCCGCTGTCGCTGCTCGAATACGGCGCGGCGGGACTGGCGGCGGTTGCGACGCGCGTGGGGCAGTGCGGGGAAGTGCTCGACGAAGCCAAAGCGGGCGTGCTGGTTGCGCCGTCATCACCGGCGGATTTGGCGGAGGCGCTGGTTTCGCTGCTTTCGTCAGCCGGGCGGCGTATGGCTTTGGGAGCGCGACTGCGCGAACGCGTGGCATCTGTATATGGAGCGGAATCCGCGATGCAGCGAATTTGCGAAGTGTATGACTCTGGCTTGACGATCCGCGCGCGGGACAACGGAGCGCAGCGGGCGCCGATGAATTCGAGCGCCGCGAAACGCGATGTGTACCAACACATCGCAAGTCCGGCAACCAAGGGTGAATAACGCACGATGACTTCGCGAGCGCAGGAGATATCGTTGGTGAACCCCCGGGGGCGCTTTCGCATGAACGTCGACGGGTTCGATTGCCTTTGTGCGGTGGCGATCCTGCTCACGTTCATTTTGATGAGCTTCGCGCCTGCGGCACCTTCCCGATTTGGAGACTTGTATTTTCACGTGGAGGCGCAGAATCTCGCGCACGCGCTCCAGGGGACTGGTTCATGGAGTGACGTCACATTCATTCGGGCGCCTGGGCCGGTGGTCTACTATGCGGTGCCATATCTGTTCGTTCGGCCGGGGAGTCCAGACAAGACGTACTGGCAGGCCGCCGTCGCGTGGAATGCTTTGTGGATGCTGATAGCGGTCCTCCTGATCCGGCGCGCGACGAGTTTACTGGAGAACGCGAGAGCGGGAAAAATTGCGGCCGCCCTGTCCCTGTTCGCACCTTTTGCCGTTTACTATAGCTTTGGAGTCGCTGCCGAGGCGCCTGCCTACGTTACCGCTACCGTGTTCGTGTACGGATGGGCGGCGTGGCGAACAGAACAGGCGCGCCGCCTGTATTCCAGAGGCGCGGTGATTGCCTGCGCCGGCTTGGTCGCACTGATTTTGTGCCGGCCGAACGCAGTGGTGGTTTTGGCGATCGCGGCTGCCTGCGGTTGCCTTGGCTGGTTGCGGACGAGACGCGGTGACGCCGACGCAAAGTTCGCAACATGGTGCACGGTCGCTGTATTGGCAACGGTGTCTTTAATCACGATTTCGCTGAAGCGGCTGCCGTCCAACCGGGGTTTGAACGAGCAAGGGTCCAATTTTTCGGACGTTGTTTTCTTCGGCAGTTTTCAATTTCGGTCGGAGCCATGGGACTGGCGCTTCTGGGGCAAGTCGACCCGTTCCGGTAGTGTCGACTATCAGAACTGGGCTGACACGCGCCAGAGACTCGCTGATGAAGCGGCGCAGTCCGGTCAGCCCATCTCGCGTCTTGAGACGAGGTGGGCCTTGGAGGACATGCTCCGTCATCCCGTAAAACGCCTCCAGATGTTTGGCGTCCGCGTTTTGGCCTTGAACGTGTGGATCGCAAACTCGGCAACGCCGGAGGCTTTCGGCGTCGGCCCATTTGGAGGCCGCTCAATCTACGTTCTTTTCCACGTCATTCTGAACGGGTTCGCGCTATTGCCTTTGTTCGCTTCTTTCTGGTTCGTTGCATCGAATCGCGCGGACTTTCTTCGTTACTGGCCGCTCTGGGGAATATGGCTAGGGCTTCTGCTGTTTCACGCTCTTACGTATGCCGAGCCCAGGTACATGCTCCCCGGCCTGCCCGGCCTGGCGATCATGGGCGGATGCGTGCTGGCTGCAAAACGCAGGAAGATGGTTCTGCAGTGAGATGCCGTGCGTGAGACGCGAATTTTCCTGGCGTTGATTGCGTGCTTGTTGATTGCGACGACGGCAGGTGCGGCGGAGCACTATGTGGGACCGGACGGAACGCTTTCAGGCGCCGGGACGTTGAGCTCTCCCTGGGATCTGCAAACGGCCTTGAACCAGCCGCCGTCGGTGCGACCCGGCGATACGGTCTGGATTCGCGGAGGCACCTATCGCTCCGCCATCAGCGACGGCTTCACGAGCCATCTCGCCGGAACTGCCGCAAACCCTATCATCGTCCGCAACTACAACGGTGAGCGCGCCACCATCGATGGCCAGAAGGATTATGCAGCTCTCAGCGTCGTCGGATCCTATGCCTGGTATTGGGGCCTAGAGATCATGAGTTCCTGCACGGCTCGAGTGACAGCACAGACAGTTTGCTCGCTCGGCGTCGGAGCCTACGGTCCGGGGAACAAGTTCATCAATCTCGTCGTGCATGACACGACGCAGGGATTCTCCGGGTTCAACGCCGCGCCCGACAACGAGTTCTACGGAAATCTGAGCTACTACAACGGCTTTGTCGGTACGGATCGCAACCATGGGCATGGAATGTACCTGCAGAATATCTCCGGCACGAAAACCGTCTCGGACAACTTCGTGTTCGACAACGCGGACGAAGGCATTCAGGTCTATGGCAGCGGCAACGCCAGCCTGGTCAATTTCGTCATAATCGGAAACACCTTGTTCAATAACGATTCCTGGCCAACTCCGAACTATCAATACAACCTGATCATTGCTGGCGGGCAGACGCGGAAGAACATTACCGTTCAGAACAACTACAGCTACTTTCCCGCAGGCGCGAATGCGGAGGGATTTGGCGGGCAATTCGGGCAGTACAGCGCGGGCCAAGATGTGACGGTGACGAACAACGTGTTCGCCAACGGCTACGCCCCCGTAGGTTTCACCGGACAGGCTGGACCTGTGTCCTTCACCCACAACATCGTCGTCGCGGCGACGGACGCACTGCGGTGCATCACGATCGATCTATGGCCGGGGGAAACACTTGCATCCTACACCTGGGACGGGAACACGTATTACGATCAAAGCTTCGGTCATTTTTTTAGGGGTTCTGCGCCCGAAGAAGGAAGTGGCAGTTTCAGCGGCTCGAACGAGTCGTTCGCAAGCTGGCAGTCGCAGACGAAGTTTGACGCCCACAGCACGTACAAGCAGAGCGCCCCGACTGGAGGGTGGATCTACGTGCGGCCCAACAAATATGAAGCGAAGCGCGCGAACGTGACGATTTTCAACTGGGACCAGCAACCGACGGTATTTGTAGACCTCTCGAGCGTGCTTAGTCCGGGCGATCAATACGTAATCCAGGACGCGCAGAACTTCTACGGGCCCGCCGTCGAGAGCGGCGTCTACTCGGGGAAACCGGTTCCAATCAAGATGAAGAGTTTGGCTAAGGCCGTTCCAGTCGGTTTCGCAACGCCTCCGCATACGGCACCTCGATTCGGGACGTTCATCGTTCTGCCGCTGCTGGCGAGGTAGGAGCACCCAGCGACGACCTCCTCTGGCAAGGCCGACACGAGATGACGAGGAATCCGGTTCGAAACCACAATGGGAGTTTCGCGGAGTCAAATGGCCGGTGGCTTTCCACTTGGAGGAAATCAACTGCATCGAAAGGCGGCCGAAACTCGGGCGGCGTTGACGTTGGCGTTAACCCGTGCAGGGGCAATGATATAGCGGCATGGAATCCTGGTGTTCCTATTGGCTTTGGCAACAGTGGTGCATCATTGTTTGCGGTCGCCAAGGGCGCACTCTAGCGTCGGTGTGCTCCGACGGCTGACGATTGGGTACCCTGTCTCGACCTTGGTCGGTCGGGGGCGGCGCCACAACGACTATCTTGGCCCTACAATAGCCGTCTACACGGATTAGAATAGTCACCATCGCGACGGAGATCGAGTGATGAGCGAAAAAACAGCCAGTTCGGACAGCAGAGTGACAGCAACGGTCGCACTCTACGGAGACGATTCCACGCCCCTTGAGCTATCCGTTGTCATGCCCTGCCTGAACGAGAAGCTCACGCTCGGCACGTGCATCAAGAAGGCCCTTTCGACCATGGAGCGGCTGGGAATCCGCGGCGAGGTCATCATTGCCGACAACGGCAGCACGGACGGCTCTCAGGAGATTGCAGCCAGCCTCGGCGCGCGCGTCGTACCGGTCCGCACGAAGGGATACGGCAGCGCTCTGCGGGGAGGAATTGGCGCGGCCCGCGGCCGCTTCGTCATCATGGGCGACGCGGACGACAGTTACGACTTTACAGCGCTCGAAGTTTTCGTGAAGAAGTTGAGGGAAGGGTACGACCTCGTCATGGGGAACCGCTTCCAGGGCGGAATCGCTCCTGGCGCGATGCCGTTCCTGCACCGTTACCTTGGGAATCCCGGGTTGAGCTGGCTTGGGCGAGTCTTTTTCGGCTGTCCTGTGTGGGACTTTCAGTGCGGTTTGCGAGGTTTCAACAAAGCATCGATCGACAAGCTCGATCTGCACACGACAGGAATGGAATTCTCGACCGAAATGGTCGTAAAAGCCACATTGCACAAGCTTCGGATCGCGGAAGTACCCACGACTCTTTCGCCCGACGGCCGCGACCGCCCGCCACACCTGAGAACATGGCGAGACGGCTGGCGGTATCTGCGCTTTCTTTTGCTCTACAGCCCGCGCTGGCTCTTCTTTTACCCGGGAATGTTGCTCTTTGCGTTCGGCGTGGCGATCAGCGCCTGGTTGCTTCCCGGACCGCGCACGATCGGCGCGACAACATTCGATTATCACACGCTGCTCTTCGGCGCCATGGCGATTCTCATCGGTTTCGAGTCGATAAATTTTGCCGTGTTCAGCAAAATGTTCGCAACCACGGAAGGGTTGTTGCCCGAAGATCCGCGGCTGACGCGGTGGTACAAGTACATCACACTGGAAGTCGGTTTGATTGTTGGAGGGCTTTTGACTCTTGCCGGAGCCGGCTTGTGGATCTTCGGATTAAGCTTCTGGCGAAGCCATCACTTCGGACCTCTGGACCCGGAACAGACCCTCCGCATCGTCATTCCCGGGTTTGTATCGCTGACTCTGGGGATTCAAATCGTCCTTTCGAGCTTTTTCATGAGCGTCCTGGGTATGGGCCGGCGATGAGAAGCCGGCAAGCGTATATGACTTTATTCGTTGCGTAAGGGAGGCTGGGCGTGGCTGGCATGGTCGGCACGGTGCATGAAAGGTTGGTCCATAGCCGTAGAGTTCGCGTGTTGGCGAACCGGCTGGCAGATCTCATTCCGCACGGGGCGCGGGTGCTGGACGTTGGCTGCGGCGACGGGACGGCGGACCGGCTAATCATGGATCAGCGGCCCGATCTGTCAATAGAAGGCATTGAGGTTCTGGTCCGCCCGACGACTCAAGTCAGCGTCAAACCCTTCGACGGCACGACCATTCCGCATCCGGACGAGAGCTTCGACCTTGTGATGTTTGTGGACGTCCTGCACCACACGGATGACCCAATGATCCTACTGCGGGAAGCCGCGCGAGTCGGCAAGATGATCCTGATCAAAGACCACTTTCGCGAAGGGCTCCTGGCGCGTCCGACTCTGCGGCTGATGGATTGGGTGGGGAACGCACACCACGGCGTCGCGCTTCCTTACAATTACTGGTCGCGGCCCCAATGGACGACGGCGTTCGACCAGCTCGGCCTAAAGATCGGCGAGATCAACGAAACGTTGGGACTGTACCCCGCTCCCGCATCGTGGTTTTTTGAGCGCGGACTTCATTTCGTCGCGCGCATTGATCCCCGGGACGAAGCACCCCATAGTTCGGCAATTCGCGAAAGTGCCTAAAGTAGCGACCGCGGAAGCTGTCGTCGTACCCGTCGCGCGAAAAACCAGCGCGAAGGAGACGGTTTCGGTTCGGTCGTTCGCGCTCGGTCTCACCGCATCATTCTTCCTTCTCGAACTCGTCAATATTCTGCACCATGGGATGTGGAGAGATGAGATCCAGGTGTGGAGCTTGTCGCAGCGCTGCCATTCCTTGCTGGAATTTCTTAGGCTCAAAAGATACGAGGATTTGGGGCATCCGGACGCCTGGCATCTGCTGGTCTACCCTGTCTCGCGGTTTACGTCGAACCCTGTCGCGATGCAGTTGGTTCATCTCGTCGTTGCAACGATCACGGCGTACATCGTGGCCCGCTATGCGCCGTTCCCGAGGCTTCAGAGAGTTCTGATCGTTTTCGGCTATTTTCTGTTCTTCGAATACGCCACGATCAGCCGCGGATATGCTTTCGGAGTTCTTTGCGTGTTCTGGTTCTGCGCGGCGTTCAAACCGGGGGCGGGGAAGAACTACCTGAAACTGGCGGCGATACTTTCCCTGATGGCCCAGGCCAACGTGCATGCGCTGATGCTCGCTCTGGCGTTTGCGGCGATGCTCATGTTTGAAGTCGTTTGGTCCCGAGAGCCGCGGCGGTTCTTGTTCCCGGGCGCCGGCCAGGCCGGATTCGCTGCGATGCTGTTTGCCGCTGCGGTGCTCGCGTCGATATTCCGGATGCGGCCACCGGCGGACTCAGCCTTCTATCCCGCGTGGCATCTTGGGCTTGATCCAACCAGCGTAGGGCGCACGCTCGCGATGATGTGGAAGTCTTTCGTTCCCATACCCCAGCTGTCGCGACATTTTTGGAATACGAACATCGTTCCCAGTCCCATGGTCGTGGCAGCATTATCCATTCCAGTGCTCTGCGTTTCAGTCCTTTTCTTTGTTCGCAAGCCCACGGTGCTCTTCCTATACGCTGCCGGCATAGGAGAATTGCTCCTCTTTCGGCACGTGAAGTATGCCGGCGATCTTCGGCATGATGGTCATGGGTTCATTCTCTTCCTCGCCTGCGCGTGGCTAGCCTATGGCTTTCCTGACGAGAAGTTTCCACTGCCGAAGATTGACGGTGTTGCCCGTTGGTTTGCGCCGTACAAGCGCGGTGTGTTCGTTGGACTTCTGGTGGTTCAAGTCACTGCGGCACTGATCGCCAGCGCCATTGCTCTCAAGGTGCCTTTCTCCCAGGCGAAGAACACAGCCAATTTTCTACGCGCCAACCATCTCGACAAGATGTTCATCCTGGGAGAATTCGACGCGCCACTCGCAACGGTGGCAGGCTACCTTGGCCGGGACATTTATTACCCGCGGGGCGATCGAATGGGAACGTACGTCATCTGGGACACGAAGCGGCTCGCGACACCCAAGAAGCCGATGCTCGAGTTGGGCAAGGAGAAGGCAGCGGAGCGGCACGAGGATGTTCTGGTCATTCTGAATCATCCCTCTCCGGTTGAGGATGCTTCTGCCCAAGAGATCGCGTCGTTCACGGGGAGCGTCGTCGGTAGCGAGGATTACTATATTTATCGCGCGCGGTATGAGCCGCAGACAACTGAATCTGTGAGCCGCTGAAACCGGGTCGGACAAAAGCATGTTGACACGGCCCTGCTTTTGGAATACCGTGTCGCCACAAGCCGTAAGCCTATCTAAATAAACGGGTAATGCCAGTCTGTGCCTGAAGGGGCGTAAGCGCGTCTTCAAGGTTTCGAGGCGCCAGATCTAACCGTCGCCGACGCTGACAGCTCCAACTTCCCATTCTCTTGTTGAACCCAATCCAGCCTTTAATGCGCCACGTTGCCATAGCCGTCGTGACGGTTGCGGCGGCAGCTTGTTTGGCCGCTCCGCGGGCGGGCGCGCAGCTCATCCAGACGGCCGTGAACAACCTCAATGACCCTTTTGGGGTCGCGGTGGATAGTCAAGGCAACGTCTACATTGCGGACACATACGACCAACGCATTGTTGTGTTGAACAAGCAGGCGACTCCGATCACGGTCGCCAATGTGACGATTCAACCCGGGCAGACGGCGACCGTGGCAGGAAACGGGAATGCGGGCTACACCGGAGACGGCGTCCCGGCAACCAGCACCGATCTCTACAATCCGATCGGCGTCGCGGTGGATGGCAGGGGAAACATCTACATCGCCGACCTGTACAATTTCCGGATTCGAAAAGTGAACAGCAGCGGGATCATAAGCACGGTTGCGGGCAACGGCACGCAGGCATTCGGTGGTGACAACGGTCCGGCTGCAAACGCTGCGCTCTATCCGTACGCATTGGCAGTGGATCCCAGCGGGAATCTCTACGTTGCTGACACCTACAACCAGCGCATGCGAGTCGTAAATACCCAAACGAATCCGATCACTGTGGCGGGCGTGACGATTCCGGCCGGATACATCGCCACGGTAGCGGGGAACGGCAATGCGGGCACTAGCGCGAACGGTCCGGCCCTTAGCGCGGAATTCTCCGACCCGTATGGCATAACGGTCGATAGCCGGGGGAATATCTACGTCTGCGATTCGTATAACCGGCAGATTCGCGTTGTGAATGTGGGAACGAGCCAGATCACTGTTGCCGGCGTCGCGATTCAGCCCGGATACATCGCAACGGTGGCGGGCAACGGGAACTACGGCTTCCGAGGCGACGGCATGCAGGCCCTGACTGCGGAATTTGCAGACCCGGATGCAGTGCAAGTGGACGCCGCCGGAAACATTTATGTCTCCGATACGGAAAACGAGCGCCTCCGCAAAGTGAACAACAGCACCGGGCTGATCAGCACGATCGCGGGAACAGGCGCCTATGGCTATAACGGCGACGGCATTCCTGCGACGACTGCCACGCTGGCCTATCCTCGAGCCATAGCCGTCGACAGCCACAACAATGTCTACTTTGCCGACGAACCCAACTTTCGCATCCGCGAGATAGCGGTGAACCCCGGGTCTCCGGTGATCACGAGCAGGGCGAGCACGGCGTTCACCGTGGGAGTGCAGGGAACGTTCATAGTAACAACGGCGGACCTGCCAACGCCCGCGCTGACTGAATCGGGAGGCTTGCCTGCGGGAATGACCTTCGTCGATAACGGGAACGGCACGGGCACGCTGAGCGGGAACCCGACGTCAACCTCAGGCAGCCCTTTTGTCATAACTTTCACGGCCAGCAACAGTTTGGGAAGCGCCACCCAGAGTTTCACGCTTGCGATTTACGCGCAGGGCGGCGGACCCGAGGCTGCGTTCGTCGGTGAAGACGCGACCACCGAGGGAACCTGGCAGGGAAAATATGGAGCTGACGGGTATTCGCTCGCCAATGTGGCACAACAAAAGATTCCGAGTTATGCAACGTTTGCGGTTCAGAACCAGATCAACTACACGTGGGATTCCAATCCATCGTCTCCCAGTGCCCTGCAAATGCCGGGCAGTTCGAACCGCATTGCGGCCGCCTGGTACAGCAACGCGTCCTTTTATTTTGACGTCAACCTCACGGACGGAGCCTCGCATCTGTTCGCGCTCTATGCAATCGATTGGGATTCTGAAGGCAGATCGGAGACGGTGCAGATTCAGGACGCGAATACGGGGCTTACGCTGGACACAGAAACGATTTCAAACTTCAGTTCGGGCGTTTACCTGGTCTGGAATCTTACCGGACACGTGCAAATCATTGTCGTTCCGACCGGCGTGCCGAATGCGGTGGTGAGTGGTGTCTTTTTCGGAGGAGCAGGAAGTTCGTCCTCTCCGACTTTGATCGTCACGAAGACGCACATGGGGAACTTCACCCAGGGGCAGCAAAACGCAACCTACACAGTCACTGTATCAAATGCCGCGTACGGAACGCCTACCAGCGGAACCGTGACAGTGACAGAGACAATCCCATCGGGACTCACGCTTGTGTCAATGGCGGGAAATGGATGGTCGTGCGCGACGAACACATGCACGCGTAGCGACAGCCTGAACGCGGGGGCCAGCTATTCGCCGATAACTGTGGCCGTAGGTGTAGGGGCGAACGCCACGTCACCACAGGTCAATCAGGTGAGTGTGTCGGGAGGCGGTTCCTCGGCGGCCAACGCGAGTGATTCGACTTTGATCGTAGGAACCGGCGTCGCCGCGTGGGCGGGCGTAGATACGACGACGCAAGGGAATTGGCTGCAGGAATATGGGGCAGACGGATATTCTCTCGCCAATTCGGTGCAGAGCCTTCCGTCTTATGATTCCAACTTTAGCGCCCAGAATCTGGCGAATTGGACCTGGGCTGCCAGCACGTCGGATCCGCGGGCGCTCGAGACGGATACCAACGGAGACAGGATTGCGGCAACGTGGTACAGCACCACGACGCTCAATTTTGATCTCAGCATCGCGGGTTCGCAATCACATCAGATTGCAGTCTATGCCGTGGATTGGGATAACAAAGGAAGAACAGAGACGATCCAGATTCTAGATGGAAGCTCAGGGGCCGTGCTGGACTCGCGAATCATACCCGGTTCCAACACCGCGACGACCAGCACCAACTTCGTCAATGGAACCTATCTGATTTGGACCGTTTCCGGAAACGTAATCGTCAGCGTCACCTCGAACGGCGGCCCGAATGCCGTGGTCAGCGGCGTTTTCTGGGGAGGAGGTGCCGTCGCAATAGCACCCAAGAGCGGCACGCCTCAAAGTGCCTCCACGAATACAGCGTTCGCGCCGCTTGTGGCAACCGTGACGAGCGGCGGCAACCCCCTGGGCAATGTCGCCGTGACGTTCACAGCCCCATCGACAGGGCCGAGCGGGACATTTCAGGGGGGAGGAAACACGGCGACAGTGACGGCGAACGCCCAAGGCGTCGCGACGGCGCCGACGTTCACGGCGAACAGTGCCGCAGGGGGACCGTATGCCGTGACGGCCACTGTGGCGGGAGCGGCGACTGGGGCCACCTTCTTGCTCACGAATCTGAATCAGGTTGGCCCGCCGGCGAGCGTCGTTGCGACGGGCGGTACGCCCCAGAGCACCACCACAGACACGGCATTTGCAACCCAGTTGCAAGCCACCGTGTATGACGCGCTGAACAATCCCGTCCCCAATACGTCGGTAGCGTTCTCCGCGCCCGCCAGCGGCGCCAGCGGGACATTTTCAGGCGGGGGGAACACGGCGACGGCGACGACGAACACACAGGGTGTCGCCACGGCACCGCCATTCACGGCGAATGGCGCGGCCGGCGGACCCTATACAGTGACGGCCAGCGTATCTGGAGTAGCATCTTCGGCGAACTTCTCGTTGACGAACGCGCAGGGGGCTGCCTGCACGGGCACTTGCGCTACGTTCCTCATCAAGGACGTCAATACGGAAGGCAATTGGAAGTCAAAGTACGGAGCAGATGGGTATTCTCTCGCCAATTCGGCGCAGAGCGTCCCGGGCTACGCAACAATTGCCGTACAGAGTCAAGCGAACTACACCTGGAACTCGAGCACGAGCGATCCAAGAGCATTGCAAATACCGAGCAGTTCGGTAGGCATTGCGGCGACTTGGTACAACACTTCGACATTCACTCTCGACGTGAATGTGGGCGCAAACTCGCATCAAGTTGCGCTCTATGCCGTGGATTGGGACAACTTGGGCAGAGCTGAAACCATACAGATTTTCGATGCGAACTCAAACTCGAACTCTCCGTTGGACACCGAGACGATTTCGGGGTTCAGCTCGGGAGTTTACCTGGCCTGGAACATTACAGGGAACGCACGAATCGTCGTCACCTTGAACAGCGGCCCCAATGCTGTGATCAGCGCGATCTTCTTTGGAGCGGCGCCCCCTGCGGCCGTTGCGACTTTTGTTTCCAAAGACTCGGCAACGGAGGGCGCCTGGGAGGGGAAGTACGGAGCCGACGGATACTCCCTCGCGAATGTGGCACAGCAGAGTATTCCAACTTATGCATCGTTTGCGCCCCAGAATCAGAGCAACTACACATGGGCCGCCAGTACCAACGATCCTCGAGCGCTGCAAGTGCCGGGCGGAACCGGAGGAGTTGCGGCAACTTGGTACAACAGCTCCAGCCCTGCGTTCAGTCTCGATGTGAACGTCGGCCCGAGCGCGCATCAGTTTGCGGTCTATGCCGTGGATTGGGATAGCCAAGGGCGATCCGAAACGATCCAGATTCGGGACGCGGTCACAGGTCTTCTGCTGGACACAGAAACGCTTTCAAACTTCAGCTCCGGAGTTTACATGTCTTGGAGCGTCACCGGGCACGTCACCATAACAGTGACGGTGGCGGCTGGTCCCAACGCTGTGGTGAGCGGGGTTTTCTTTCAATGAAAGTGGGAACCGGTGCTCCGAGGCCAATTCTTTGCGATAATGTGCAAGAGTTTGCATGATTTGTGGAGCCAGCTAAGGCTAAAGCCAATTTTATCAAGAGGATCAATCTTGGTATTAGAATTGCAGTAGCGAAGGTGGGGATTAGTGCAGCGGTATCACTGGGGCCTTTAGGGTGAGACTCTATGGAGGGGCAGATGGGCAATTTTAACTGGATCGCGTTGAGATTGTTGATGGTCGCTGGGTTGTTTTGCCTTTTGGCGTCTCACGCAGCCAAGGCCGATACGCTTACTGGCACAAATCCAACCTGTACGAACTCGAGTCAAGCCTGTTGGACCGGCGTGACAGTCACGGGCGATGACACTGGATATACGGGTACCTATACCAGCATAGACACGGTAACTTTCTCCTTCTCCAGTTCAGGTGAGACGGTCGACCTGACCTGCACAGCCGACTGCGCTGGCAGCGGTTCCGTTCCGGGGACAGTGAATCCTCAGGGCGACGGTGCAATGAGCGCGCAGTTGTACGGGAATCCGGTCGTGGATAGCTCGCTGAACACGCTCGGTGGCTCGTGCGCGTCGACGACACTCCCGGGTGACGCGCAGTGCACCTCGTTCAACAGCACCTCGGACAACGTTTGCTTCGGCGACTTTTGCAATAACAGCAGCGGGTCGCAGAATTTCCCGGATGTTGCGGCGCTAACCCTCTTGGGATCAGGCACCTTCGACATAGAGTCCCTGTCGATCGATCTCATTTTTACGCTTCCGACCACCACAACCAGCACTCCGGAACCATCCAGCTTGCTACTGCTGGGGAGCGGCTTGCTCGGCTTGCTGGGATTTGGGCTGTGCCGCCAAGCGCGCGTCGTTTAGATCGCACTTCTCACCTGATCATGTCTTTCTAAAGAGGCCGGACACCGGGTCCGGCCTCTTGCCTTTTGGCATTAAGGTAGGTCACGTCCGATTCCAGCCCGCGTCGATGGCGATTGTTTTCCTCGCCGGAACCGCTGGCCGAAGGCCTTCGCACGGTGCAGTAACGAGTGGGAGTTTGTGTGAAGGGAGTTGTTCACTTACGCCACTGCTCTATTGAAAATAAAAGGTTTAGAACAGGTACGTTACATGCTTCGTATTCCGAAGCCACCAATATCCCGACGCGATCACGCCAGATCGCCAGATCGAGACTTCTGAAGGGGAGTCAAGGGGCGTAAGCCTGCCGATTTAGTCCCCAATCGTTGGTTCATCTGGATCTCGCACTCAATACCAAATGCTTGCCCCGCTCAGCCGGGGCAGAAGGAACTGGAATGTACCGTCGCCCTTGGGTTGTAGCGGTGTTGCTGTTCTTGTCGCTGCAAGTGACGCTCCTTGCCGGATCGGTCCGCGCGGGTGCCGCGGCGAACTTTGTTGGCACCGACACTACTACGCAAGGTAACTGGCAAGGAACGTATGGAACTGACGGGTCGGCGCTCGCGATGGTGACGCCGCAGAACATACCCACGTACGCCAGCTTTGCCGTGCAGGGGCAAATCAACTACACATGGACGGCCAATACATCCGATCCACGAGCGTTGGAAACCACCGGCGGCCGGATTGCGGCAGCTTGGTACAGTACCGGCCCCTTTACTTTTGACGTGAATTGCACCGACGGGCAGTCACATATGCTTGCGCTCTATGCGTTGGACTGGGACAGCCAAGGAAGAAGTGAGACGATTACGATAACCGACGCGGCAACGCAAGCGCAGCTCAGTAGCCAGATCGTTTCGAACTTCACCGGCGGAACGTATCTGATTTGGACCATATCGGGCGATGTCATCGTCACCGTCACGGGGGTAACAGGTCCCAACGCCGTAATTAGCGGTGTCTTCTTCGGAGAAAATGGCAGCAGCGGCAGTCCTGAGAGCGTCATTGTCAGTCCGAAGGTCATCGGCCTAGTCGCTAGCGGTACCCAGCAGTTCACAGCCACCGTTACCAATGGATCGAGCCAAACGGTGAGCTGGTCGATCAGCGCGGTGTCGCCTACCGGAGCGGCACCAGGGAGCATCTCCACAGGGGGTCTTTATACCGCGCCCGGAACGGTCACACCCGGAGAGCAGGTGACGGTGAAGGCGACGGCCGCGGATCAGCAGGCCTCCGGAACCGCCACGGTCAATCTCTCCGCTGGTTCGGCCGCGGCTTGGATTGGGTACGACACGTTCACGCAAGGCAACTGGCAGGGGACTTATGGCGGGGACGGGTATGCGCTGGAAGGTGAGGCACAAAATTCGCCCAGCTACGCGGACCTCTCCGTCTCAAATGAACTCACCTATACTTGGGCGCCGAACACGACCGATCCGAGAGCTTTGGAAATACCGGGCACCGGGGGAAGAATTGCGGCTAGTTGGTACAGCATTCACGATGCAATACCGCCGACCTTCAGTTTCGATGTCAACCTGAGGGACGGGCAATCACATCAGGTCGCGCTCTACGCTCTGGATTGGGATAGCCAGGGAAGGGCGGAAACGGTGCAGATCGTGGACGCTACCACGCAAGCTCAACTTGACAGCCGAACGGTTTCAAGCTTTGTGGGTGGAACTTACTTAGTGTGGAACATTACGGGCCACGTCACGATCAACGTGACAGAAACCGTTGGGCCCAACAGCGTCATCAGCGGTGTATTTTTCGGCCAGAGCAGCAGCAGCGCAGTCAATGTGACCGTGAACCCATCCACAGTCGGCTTAAATGCGAATCAAACTCAGCAGTTCACGGCGACCGTGACAGGAACGACAAACTCGAAAGTAAATTGGCTGCTCAGCCCGTCTTCCGGCAGCGGAACTATCTCGACTAGCGGCCTGTATACGTCGCCTTCGCCGTTGCCGAATGGCCTTGAAGTCATTGTGACGGCCCAAAGCCAGCAGGACACCAGCAAATCGGGCACCGCGACAGTCAACCTCACCACGGGCGGCGTCGCTAATTTCCTCGCTACGGACACCGCAACGCAAGGCAATTGGCAGGGCATCTATGGCGGAGAAGGATACGCTTTAGCTGGCAATCCTCCAAACAGCATTCCCAACTATGCAACATTCGGCACGCAGAATGCCCAAACCTATGTCTGGAATGGCGGCACAACCAGTCAAACGGCTCCGCAAAATCCCAACGGATCGAGCAGAATCGCAGCAACCTGGTACAACAGTCCGTCCTTCAGCTTTACGGTCAACGTGCAGGACGGCAAGTTGCACCAGTTTGCCTTGTACGCCATGGACTGGGACGCCAAAGGCCGGGCGGAAACCATTCAGATTGTAGATGCAGCGACGAATAACACACTCGATACCAGGAGCATTTCGAACTTTACGAACGGCGTCTATCTTGTCTGGAACATTTCCGGAAGCATCATCGTGAACGTCAACCAGACGGGCGGTGCCAATAGCGTCATCAGCGGAGTGTTTTTGGGCGGCGGAACCGGGCTCACGGTTAGTGTGAGTCCGCCGACGGTCAGTTTGAGCGGCGGTCAAACGCAGCAGTTTACTGCGTCCTTGACTGGCCCAAGCCAGAGCGTGACATGGTCGATTTCACCGTCGACCGGTAGCGGCACCATCACGTCCTCGGGCTTTTACTCGGCGCCGCAGACGATCGCCGCCGCTCAGACCGTGACCGTGACTGCGACGGCTGCCAACGGAGCCACGGGCACGGCCACGATCAACCTCTCTGCTGGAGCGACCGCCACTTTCAACGGTTTCGATACCACTACTCAAGGTAATTGGCAGTCCAAGTACGGAACTGCCGCCGGCTACTATTCTCTCGCCGGTGACAATCAGAGTCTTCCAACTTGGGTGACGTATAACGTCTCGAATCTCAATGGCGTATGGGTTTGGACAACGAGCACGTCCGATTCGAGAGCCTTGCAAGCGGTCAGCTACTCGGGAAGGATCGCTGCATGCTGGTATAAGAATCATGACAGCTTCACCATCGATGTCAATTTTACGGACGGAAACCCGCATCAGCTTGCGCTTTATGCCCTGGATTGGGACAGCCAGGGAAGATCGGAAAGCATTCAGATTCTGGATGCGACGACGGGTGCGGTACTCGACAACACTCGGACGATTTCCAACTTCACGAATGGGATTTATGCGACGTGGACAATCAGCGGGCACGTCACAATCAACGTCACGGTGACCAGCGGCGCCAATGCCGTGATCAGTGGCGCGTTCTTCCAGTAGAAGGGAAAATCGAACTGTGAGCAGCCGGAAAGTTCCGGCGGGGCTTTCCGATTACCTACTTCCCCCGCCCAACGCCAAGGCGTTTCTAGAATTTTGTCCTAGCCGCCGATCTTCTCGCGACTGTTGCATTCTCTAAGGCCATTCACCCGGCCGCAGCCCTGCCTCGTAGCTGTTTCCTGCTGTTCCTAATCGAAGAAGGCACCACTGATCACGGCGTTTGGGCCAGCGCTGACAGTGACGTTTATTTTCACGTGCCCGGATAGTTTCCAGATGTAGTAGATTCCCTGCGTAAAGTTGCTAACGCTCCGGGTGTCTAGAACTGCGCCCGTCACTGCGTCGGTCACCTGGATAGTTTCGGCCCTTCCCTTGGAGTCGTAGTCGAGCGCGTAGAGTTCGAATTGATGCACATTGCCGTCGGCGATGTTGACGTCCAGGGAATAGCTCGGCCCATAGAAGGTGTACCAGCAGCTCGCCTGCCGGATGTTTGTCGAGTTGCTCCATGCAACCTGCAGATCGCGGGGTTCAGTTCCCGTGCTCGTCCATGTCCAGTTCGCCTGATTCTGAGGCGTGAACGCCACGTAAGCCGGGATCACGTTTGTGTTCGTGTCCGGAATGTCGTATCCGTCCAGACCGTAGATGCCCTTCCAGTTCCCCTGCGTTGTTGTATCGGTTCCCGTGAAGGTAGCGGCACTGGCAGTGTTGGTGTTTGGCGTGCCCGTTCCGAAGAATATTCCGCTGACAACAGCATTCGGGCCGCTGGTCGAAGTAACACTGATTGTCACGTGCCCGGAAATATTCCACACAAGATAGATTCCGTTCGTGAAACCTGAGATATTTCGGGTGTCAAGGACGGCCGTTGTGGTTGCATCCAGGACCTGAATTGTTTCCGACCTTCCTTTGCTGTCCCAGTCCACGGCATACAGCGCGAATTGATGCGGCTTGCCATCGCTGAAATTGACGTCAAGACTGAAAGCGGGAGTGCTGTACCAGGCCGCCGCGATTCTTGCCGAGCTGTTAACCGCCTGCAGCGCTCTTAGGTCCGTCGTGCTGGCCGCCCACGTCCAACTGGACCCGTTCTGCACAGTTAGGGGAGCGTAAATAGGAGTGCTTTGGGCTCTGATCCCCGCCAAGGCGTAGCCGTCGGCCCCGTATTTCCCTTCCCAGCTTCCTTGCGTGACGGCATCCGAGACAACGAAATTGGCGGTCGTGCCCGTGCTGCTGGCGGCACCGCTGGTGCCAGTAGTAGTTCCTCCGCTAGTTCCAGTTCCACCGCCGGCACTGCCGCCGCTGCCGCTCGTGCCGCTGCTGGCCGTACCAGCCCCGAAGAAGATGCCGCTGACGACGCCATTCGGGCCGCTGGTTTTCGTCACGTTGATCGTGACGTGCCCGGAAATATTCCACACAAGGTAGAGTCCGTTGCCGAAGTTGGAGACGCTGCGGCTGTCGAGTACGGCGCCAGTCCCAGCGTCCAAGACCTGAATGGTTTCCGCCCTATTCCCGGTGTCCCAATCCAGCGCATAGAGCGCGAATTGATGTGATTTGCCATCCGTGAAATTGACGTCGAAACCGAATACGGCTGGGCGGTACCAGGCTGCGGCGATTCTGCCGGAGCCGCTGCCTGTCTGAAGAGCTCTCGGGTCGGTTGTGCTGGCGCTCCACGTCCAGTTGTATTCGCCCTGAACGTCGAACGTGGCGTACGCCGGGCTGCTTTGAGAGTCTTGGGCAACAGCATATCCGTCCGCTCCGTATACACCGTACCAGCTTCCTTGGGTGGTGGCATCGGTGCGCACAAACGTCACGTTTGCAGTTGTCCCCGCAGTCGGGGCTGGGGCGCTGGGCGCATTATTGACCGCGACCGTGATACTCGCAGACGCCGTATTGCCTGCTGTATCGAGTGCGATGGCAGTGAGAGTATGCGAGCCGGACGATGATTGCGTGGTAGCCCATGTCGTTGAAAATGGAGCCGCGGTGATTGGCGAGCCGAGGTTGACGCCGTCCAGCGTGAATTGTACGGAAGCGACTCCAATGTTGTCCGAAGCAACGGCGGTGACTGTAACTGTTCCGGACACGCTCGATCCAGCGGCCGGGGACGAAATGGAAACGCTTGGAGGCATCGTGTCCGAGGGCGGTGGCGGCGGAACCGTTGACGGTGCGCCAACAGGTAGCACGATGAAGGTGCCAAACTCGGGCGCTGTGTGAGCAGGCGTTGGAAATCCCATCGGCACAGCTTTCACCAACCCTGTCATCCGAATCGCCACGGGATTGCCGGAATAGACGCCGCTCTCAACCGCGGGCCCATAGAAGTTCTGCGCGTCCTGAATCACGTATTGGTCGCCTGGGCTGAGCACACCCGATAGATCTACGAGTACGGTAGGCTCCTGGTCCCAGTTGAAGATGGTCACGTTCGCGCGCTTTGCTTCGTAGTTGTTCGGCCGCACGTATACCCACACGCCGGTCGGAGCGCTCGGCATGTACGTGCTGTGGGTGTCAAACTTCGTCTGCGCTTGCCAGCTCGCAAACGACTCGTTCACACCACTGAAGTTGCTGCCGTCCGTCGTGAAGCCCTGGAAGAAATGGTCAAGGCTTTGATCGTAATAGGTGTTGTTGTCCCACGTATAGAGGGACAGCGTTTCCCCCGACCATAGGTCGACCGCCGCGAGTCGCACCGCGTCCGTCGCCGCCACGACGGTGTTTCCCGTAAATACAACCGGACCGAGTTCCTCGGTGAAATTGACCGGGTTGTAGCCGTTGGCAAACACGTTGTTCGTCACGGTTATATCCTGGCCCACGCTGTACTGCCCGAACTGTCCCGCAAATCCCTCCGCGTTCGCGCCCGCCGGAAAGTAGCTGTAGTTGTTCTGAACGGTGATGTTCTTCCTCGTCTGCCCGCCGGCGATGATCAGGTTGTATTGATATTGGGGGACAGGCCAGGAGTTGTTATCGAAGAGCGTGTTGCCGGTGATGACGAAATTGATCAGGCTGGCATTGCCGCTGCCATAGATCTGAATCCCTTCGTTGGCGTTGTCAAAAACGAAGTTGTCCGAGACGGTCTTGGTGCCGGAGATGTTCTGCAGGTACATTCCGTGGCCGTGGTTGCGATCGGAGGCGACATAACCGTTGTAATAGCTCAGGTTTCCATAGAACTCGTTGTCGGGCGAGGCATTGAAGGCGGAGAATCCCTGCGTTGTGTCATGGACGACGAGATTTATGAACTTGTTCCCCGCGCCGTAGCTGCCGACACCGGGGGCGCAGACGGGTGCCGGTGTGTAGCGCATCGTGCAGGAACTCATGATTTCCAGGCCCCAATACCAGGTATAGGAGCCCTCCACGCTGATGGCCGCATAGTCCTCCTGGCCGTCGATCGTGGCGCGCTCGCCGTTGTAGTTGCGGACGATGATCGGGCTCGTCGCGGTTCCCGTGAGATAGCTTGTGAAGCCGTCGCTGATCGCAGAGACATAGGTGCCTCCGCGAACCCAGATGGTGTCACCGGGTTGAACCGAAGACGGCTGATTCAAGGCCGTCTGCAAATCCCAGGGACTAGTGATGCTGCCATTGCCGCTGGCTGTCCCGTTTGACGCGACGTAGTGATTCGTTGCTGCCGCGCCTCCCACGAACACACAGGACGTGATCGCAACCACAATCAACTTTAGCAACGCCGCCATTCCGTAGCGCATCTTCTTTGGCCTCATCAACCCCAGACTGGCATTTCTATCTGGCAGGTATTCTGTCACCTAAAACTGGCCGGGATTACTGGCCTAAGCGCCAGTTTTGGTCCAGCTGGCCTGCTCTCAACAGGCCGCAGATGGGAGCAAACTTGCAGCGCAGCGAAACGGAGGTCGGAGAAGTCAGAAGGAGGAAAAAGGCGAAGCTTGAAGGGTTTTGGGGAGAGCTCTTACCGCAAAACAGATACTGGGAGGGTTACCAACGGCGGGAAACTGCTAAACCATGCAACCACAGGGAACACAGGGGAGAACGCCTTCAGGCGTCCGGCTGAAGAAGGGCAGACGAGGGGCCTACTTAAAAAACACGCCGCTGACCACAGCGTTGTCTCCGGCCGCGACGTTCACATTAATGATGACGTTTCCGGAGATGTTCCAGATTACGTAGAGTCCGTTCGTGAAGTTCGAAATCGTCCGCGTATCGAGCAGAGCGTTCGTAGCGGCATCGAGGACTTGAATTGTTTCCGCTCGGCCCCGGCTATCCCAGTCCAAGGCATAGAACTCGACTTGATGTGAGTTCCCGTCATTCAGATTGATGCTGAATGAGAAGCTGTCATGGTTCTTATACCAGCAGGCGGCAATTCGTCCGGAATCCTCTGCCGTTTCGAGCGCCCTCGGATCGGTCGTGCCGGAAGCCCACGTCCACTCGCCGTTCTGATTCTCAACCGCGAAAGACGCATACATCGGAATGCTCTGCGAGTCGTTGGCGATGGAATACCCGTCCGCGCCGTATACACCGTGCCAATTCCCTTGTGTGGTCGTATCGTAAGAAAGGAAAGCAGCCGAGGACGATGTCAGGTTGATTGTCACGGTGCCGAACCGGGTTCCATCTGCGGCGCTGGTCGCCATCACAGTGACGGGCTGGCTGCTTGTGAGGGTCGCCGGTGCCGTATAGATGCCGGTGCTCGAAATACTTCCTTCAGCTGGACTAATCGACCAGACTACGTTCTCGTTGGTCGTGCCCGTAACCGCGGCTGTAAATTGCTGAGATTGTCCAAGAGGTAGAGTGACAGTCTGAGGGCTCACGGTGACATTGATTAGATTGCCGCCGCCAAAAAACACGCCGCTGATCACGCCGTTGGGCCCGCCAGTTGAAGTCACGTTGATCGTCACATGCCCTGAAATGCTCCAGAGGAGATAAAGCCCGGTCGTAAAATTAGAGATGTTCCTCGTATCGAGCACCGCTTTCGTGTTTGCATCAAGTACCTGGATCGTTTCGGTTCTTCCTTGCCCGTCCCAGTCGATGGCGTAGAGAGCGAGCTGGTGCGAATTTCCGTCCGTGAAATTCACGTCGAAGCTGAACGTCGGCGGTATGGCATCGTGCTGGCTGTACCACGCTGCCGCGATTCGTCCCGAACCGCTGCCGGTTTGCAACGCTCTCGGATCACTCGGGTCTGCATCCCACGTGTAGTTCAGCTGGTTCTGAACCGCAAACGTGGCGTACGCGGGAATGCTCTGCGAGTCGTTTGCCACGGCATATCCGTCGGTCCCATATGCACCCTGCCAGTTCCCGTGCGTGGCGGCATCGGAGGCGATGAAACTGACTACAGCGGGCGTCGGAGGATCACCGGCTCCAAAGAATACCCCGCTAACCACGGCGTTGGGGCCGCTCGTCGCGGTCACGTTTATGATCACATTTCCGGAAACGGACCAGACCAAATAAACACCGTTCGTGAAATTCGAGATATTTTCCGTATCCAGCACCGCGTTCGTATTTGCGTCTACAATCTGAATCGTTTCGGCTCTTCCTTGGTTGTCCCAATCCACGGCATAAATCGAGAATTGATGAGAATTCCTGTCGTTGAAATCGACCGCAAGACCGAAAGTTTGCGGGTTGTACCAGGTCGCGGCGATCCGTCCAGTGCCGCTGCCGGTCTCGAGCGCCCTCGGATCGGTTGAAGTGGCCGCCCACGTATAGTTCACCTGATTCTGGAGGCTAAAGGACGCATAGCTGGGCAGACTCTGAGAATCACCGGCCACGGAATATCCGTCCATTCCATACGTTCCTTGCCAGGTTCCCTCCGTGGATGTATCGGAGTTGATGAATGTGGCGCTTGCTCCTGGTATAAGAACGATCGTGGCGATGCCGTACTGGGTTGCGTCGAGTGAATCCGTGGCTGTGACCGTCACGGTCTGAGAGCCATTCACCGCCGACGGACTAATATAGAATCCCGCGGGCGAAATCGTCCCCAGATTCGGACTGATGGACCACACTACCGGCGTGTTCGGAGAACTGAGAACGCTGGCGCTAAACTGCTGCGTTTGGCCCGCGGCCAGCGTCACAGTCGGCGGATTTACGACGACGCCGAATGAATTGTTGCTGCCCGTTCCGAAAAACGCGCCGCTCACCACGCCGTTCGGGCCGCTGGTGGTTTTTACGTAAACGATGACGTGCCCCGAAATATTCCAAACGAGGTAGGCGCCGGTCGCGAAGTTGGCAACGCTTTTGCTATCCAGTATGGCACTTGTACTCGCATCAACGACTTGAATCGTCTCCGCCCGTCCCTGGCGGTCCCAATCCAGCGCGTAGAGCGCCAGTTGATGGGTGTTTCCGTCCGTGAAGTTGATGTCGAAATAAAAGGTCTGCGGGTTGTACCACGTCGCCGCAATTCTTCCGGATATGCTGGCCCTTTTCAGATCGCGGGTTTCCGTCGGATAGGCGTCCCAGGTGTAATTGGCCTGATTCTGAATGGCGAATGAGGCATAGAGCGGAATGCTCTGCGAGTCGCTGGCTATGGAGTATCCATCCGCTCCGTACACGCCCTGCCAGTTGCCTTGGGTGGTCGTGTCCAGTTGGACGAAGGTGGCCTGAGCGGGCGTTGCCCCCTTTGCCGTCAGGCAGCCAAGCAGCCAGCAGATCCCTATTAGGGCGAATCTAAGGCGCGATGATTGCACTCGGATGCCAGTGCTTTTTGTTTTTTGAACTGAATTCATGTCGCGACTCCGAAGATTGTGCGCGGGTCTTTCGAGGGGCTGCAACGTTCACGCATGGCGAATAGGTTTCAGTTTTGGCCCCAAACTCTTCCGCCGTCTATTTGAAGAAGACACCGCTGACGACGGCGTTATTGCCTGTGACCTTTGAGATGTTGATCCGGACGTGGCCGGAGATGTTCCAGACCAGGTAAGCCCCGTTGCCGAAATTGGAGAGCGTCCGGATGTCG
>Ga0187860_1000085_pt1 | contig 87783 bp, 73 predicted proteins | sample June2016WEW_10_4_FD_132981 | JGI IMG/M metagenome (GOLD analysis project Ga0187860, IMG submission 132981) | Peatland microbial communities from SPRUCE experiment site at the Marcell Experimental Forest, Minnesota, USA - June2016WEW_10_40 | ecosystem: Environmental > Terrestrial > Soil >...
ATTTTAGCGGCGCGCGCCGCCCGGCTCCTCCCCCCTCCGCCGGGCGGCGAGTTCTTCCCACCGCTTCGGACTGATGCACTTCAACTTCGTTAGGGGGATACGATGTGAGTAGGCTCTTCCACTTATGGCATTTGGTTGACGGCCAACCGCCCATCAATATATCATTGTAGGGTTTCGGAGGAAACGGGCGGCACGGGCGAAGCATCATATACTAGGTACAAGTCGTAGGCATTACCCAGAGGCGCGAGCAAGTTGGGCGCTGGCGGCAGAAACCGGAAGCGGCGTTACGAGATCGTCCTATTTATTTGTCCACACATATAAGCTGAGGCGCCGCCGGGGTGTCTGCCTCGGCCATTCTGCATTGGGAACTCGCGCGGCCGCGCGACTTGGATTTTAGGGAGAAGAAGCGTGACTGTGGCTCTTGAGGAAAAATACGACCAGGTACGACAGCTCATCGCAATGGGCAAGGAGCGCGGCTACCTGCTCTACGATGAGGTGAACGATATCCTTCCGCCGGAAGTCCATTCCTCGGAGGAGATCGACGACCTGCTTTCGACCTTCGAGCGCTACGGGATCGACGTGTATGAAGACCTGTCGAGCGCGAAGGCGGCGCTGGCAGCCGCCGATGCCGAGCCGGCCGAGGCCGTCAAGGAAGAGCCGGCGGCGTCGGAAGACGGCGAACTGGATCTGACCCCGGGCACGCTGGAGAAAACCAACGACCCGGTGCGGATGTATTTGCGGGAAATGGGTACCGTCCCACTGCTGACGCGCGAAGGCGAAGTGGCGATCGCGAAGCGCATCGAGCGCGGCCAGTTGCTCGTACTGAAGACGATTACGCGCGCTCCGCTGATTTTGAAGGAACTGCTGCAAGTCGGCGACGATCTGCGCAACGGTTCGCGCTCGATCAAAGAAATCGTCCAGTTCGACGACGAAGAACTGACCGAAGAGAAGATCGAGGCGAAGACCAAGGAAACACTCAAACAGATCGACAAGATCGCGAAGCTCTACCTGCTCGCGATGAAGCAGGCGGCGAAGCTCGAAAAGGTGCCGCGTTCGAAGAAGCGCCCGTACCTGCATGCGCGCTACGACGTGGCGCGGACGCGGATCGCGATGTCCAATCTCGTCCGCGACATCGATTTCAATCCGCTCGAAAAGAAGCGCCTGATCGACAAGATTCACCAGACGGTGGAGCGCGTGCACTTCCTCGAACGCGAAAGCGCGAAGCTCGAGCGGCGCGTCGACGCGTCGAAGGCGGAGGTGCAGGCCGAGGCGCGCAAGGACCTGCGGGCGAGGCGCCAGGAACTCGGAGAGATCGAAATCGCGAGCGAAGTCAGCCCGGCCGAGCTCAAGCGCGCGCTTCAGGTGATTCTTCGGGGAGAAGCGGAAGCCGAACAGGCGAAAAAAGAGCTGATTGAAGCGAACCTCCGGCTCGTCGTTTCCATCGCAAAGAAATACACGAACCGCGGATTGCAGTTCCTCGACCTGATTCAGGAAGGCAACATCGGCCTGATGAAGGCCGTGGACAAGTTCGAATGGCGCCGCGGATACAAGTTCTCGACGTACGCGACCTGGTGGATTCGCCAGGCCATCACGCGCGCGATCGCCGACCAGGCCCGCACGATCCGCATCCCCGTGCACATGATCGAGACGATCAACAAGCTGGTGCGCACGCAGCGGCAGCTCGTGCAGGAACTCGGCCGCGAGCCGACCTCGGAAGAAATCGCGAAGCGGATGGACATTCCCGTCGCGAAGGTGCGCAAGATTTTGAAGATCGCGCAGGAGCCGATTTCGCTCGAGACGCCGATCGGCGAAGAGGAAGATTCGCATCTCGGGGATTTCATCGAGGACAAGGCCGTGGTCTCGCCTTCGGACGCGGTCATCAACCTGAGCCTGAAAGAGCAGACGTCCTCGGTGCTGAAGACGCTCACACCGCGCGAGGAAAAAGTGATCAAGATGCGCTTCGGGCTCGACGACGGCAGCGAGCACACGCTCGAAGAAGTCGGGCAGTCGTTCGCCGTCACGCGCGAACGCATTCGCCAGATCGAAGCCAAGGCGCTGCGCAAGCTGCGCCACCCGTCGCGTTCGCGCAAGCTCCGCGCGTTCCTCGAAGGCTCCGCGAACGATTACTAAGCAGGCCGGCTCCTACGACAGGCAGGGTTATCAGGAGATCCGGCGCCATTTTCAAAGTGCAGCGCGGCCGTCGTCCGCGCGATTCAAAAGAGCGGCGCGGTTTGGGCCGTCTATCCGAAGGGGCAGAAACATATCCGCGAAATCGACGTGATCAACACAGGAAAATCTGCAAGCCTGACGGACAATAAAGTCTGCCGCTTCTCGGAGACGCACACCGTGCTTCGCTTCGTAATCCCTCTGGTCCGGCGCTGACCGCGCGCGTACGAAATCCTTCCCGCAAAATTTTCTCGGACTCCCGAGCCTCGGACATATGATGTTGCCATGGCTATGGCAACGAGGCTCGATGTGCGCGGGCTGACGGTCGAGCTGCCGACGCGAAGCGGCTGGGTTCGGCCGGTGAACGACGTGTCGTTCGCGCTGGGCGAAGGCGAGACGCTTGGCATCGTCGGCGAGTCCGGTTCCGGCAAGACGATGCTCGCACTCGCGCTGATGGGGCTCGAGCCACCCGGCGCGCGACGCAGCGGCAAAGCGTGGCTGCACGAACCTTCGCGAAATGGAAGCAGCCCCAGCGCGAGCGATGGCGCGAATCTGATCGCCGCCAGTGCGGCCGAAATGCGCGCGCTGCGCGGCCGTCGAATCGCCATGATTTTTCAGGAGCCGATGACGGCGCTCAATCCGGTGATGCGCGTGGGCGCACAGATCGAGGAAGCGATCCGCGTACACGAGCCGCGGCTCGGCGGCAGCGAAGTCCGCCGGCGCACGCTCGACGCTCTCGATCGCGCCGCCGTTCCCGAGCCCGCGCGCCGCGCACGGCAGTATCCGCACCAGCTTTCGGGGGGCCTGCGGCAACGCGCGATGATCGCGATGGCGCTCGCGGCCGGCCCCGAGGTGCTGATCGCGGACGAGCCGACCACGGCGCTCGACGTTACGGTGCAAAAGCAGATTCTCGAGCTGCTCGCTACGTTGCGGCGCGAGCTTCGACTGTCACTGATTTTCATCACGCACGACCTCGGCGTGGTCGCGCAGGTGGCCGACCGCGTCGCCGTGATGTACGCGGGTCGCGTGGTCGAAGAGGGCGCAGTGGCCGACGTGCTGCACCATCCGCGGCATCCGTACACGGAGGGCCTGCTGCGGGCCGCGCCGCGACTTTCGCGCGAAAAGCTGGTGCCGATCCCGGGAACCGTGCCGGCGCTCGACGCATTGCCCCCCGGCTGCGCGTTTGCGCCGCGGTGCGAGCGGCACGTCGCGGACTGCGACGCGGAGTTGCCCGAGCTGGTTCATGCGAGCGGCGTGGCGGGGAATCATCTTGCGCGGTGTATCCTTGTTCGCTGACGGCGCTGCGCGATGAACGAGCGCGAATACATCCTCGAAGTGCGCGACCTGCGGAAGTCGTATCCGATCTCGACGGGCGCGTTCAATGGCGGCGCGCCGCACGCGCCGGGGCACGTGGCCGTCGATGGAGTGAGCTTTTCGGTCGAGCGCGGCGAGACGCTCGGCATCGTCGGCGAATCCGGATGCGGAAAGACCACGCTCGCGCGAATGCTGCTGCGGTTGATCGAGCCGGACTCGGGCGAAATCCAATTCCGCGGGCGGGACTGGCTCGGCGCGCGCGGCGGGGAACTGCGTTCGCTGCGCCGCGGCATCCAGATGGTGTTTCAGGATCCGGTCGCGTCGCTCAATCCGCGGATGCGCGTGCGCGCCATCGTCGGCGAACCACTTGCGATTCACGAGCCGCAGCTTTCGCGGTTCGACCGCCGCGCGCGCACCGCGCAAATTCTCGAGGCCGTGGGGCTGGGTGGCGACGCAGTCGGGCGCTATCCGCACGAGTTTTCCGGCGGCCAGCGCCAGCGCATCGGAATCGCGCGCGCGCTGATCCTGCGGCCGGAACTGGTCGTGGCGGATGAGCCGGTCTCGGCGCTCGATGTCTCGGTTGGCGCGCAGATTCTCGAATTGCTCGCACGGCTGCGGCAGGAGTTCTCGCTAACGCTCATTTTGATCTCGCACAGCCTGCCGGTGGTGGCGCAGCTTGCGTCGCGCGTTGCCGTGATGCAGGCCGGACGGTTCGTCGAATCGGGCACTGCGGAGCAAGTGTTGCGGTCGCCTCAGCATCCGTACACGCAGGCGCTGCTGGCAGCTGTGCCGGAAATTCCGGCGTAAAAAAGTTTTAGCGCTTCATTCCGAGGCCGAATTTTGGCCGAGGAATCTCTCTTCGTGTGCGTGCGTCACCTAGCGCTCGGAATGACGATCCTAGTCGGATCGTCAGATGCGGCGTTCGATGTTGGGGAAGTCGAGCCAGACTTTCACGCCGCAGAAGTGCGAGCCTTCGGTGCAGATGGGTGTTGAAACGCCCGCGCGCAGGTAGCACGGCGGGCCGATGTATCGCCCGAGTTCGGGAAACGCCGCGCGCACCTGCCGGGCTTCCTCGATCGACCCCTGATAAATTTCTTCCTGCGCGTTGAAGCACGTCCGCATCGTCCACTTGTGCAGCAGGTGCAGCAGCGAGCCGGACTCGACCAGCCGGATCGCCTTGGCATTGGGCAGCAGGTAGAGCGCGAACTCGCGCGGAACGCCGCGGTCCAGCAGTTCGTTTTTCGCGGCCCAGGCTTCGTCCATCGCCTGCCGGTAGATTTCGGCGGCGCGCGGGTTGTCGCGGATCAGCATCGGCGTGATGTAGTCGGGCGAGCGCGTATCCGCAAGCGTAAGCAGCGGCCGCGAGCCTGGCACCATGCGGTGGCGCTGGTCCTGGCTATCAGCGGTATGGCTGATTTTTTTCGCGAACGTGAAATGCGCGTGATCGAGCGGGCGCATCATCGGCGCGTGCACGCCCACGTTCAGCGTTTCGCGCCGATACGGATTGCGCGCCGGGTTCAGCATCCGATCGAGCGCTTCCGCATCGGGACATTCCGCCGCGGTGAGGCCCATCACGGCGCGATAGCCCTCGGCCATTGCGGCGATCGCGCCCGGCGAAGAGTCGATCAGCCGGGACGTAAGCCCGTCGAGCCGCGCGTCGAATTCGCGCGCAAAGGCCTCGCCGTCGCGCGGCGCTTGCTGGAATTCGGGCGGTGCGTCCATCGGTTCGTTGTCGAAGCGGTCGAAGAATTGCGGATCCGCTTCGCGGACTCGCGCGGCCATCTGGCCGATCACGAGACGCGCCTCTGCCGGCGTGTCGTTTGCCGCGCACATGCGCCATAGGCGATGGAGCACGATGCCCGAGAGCGTGTGCACCATCGTCGTGAAGGCCGCGACCGGGAGAACGTATCGCGCCAGTTCGATCGCGCGCTTTTCCGATTGCCGCTCGACCTTCTGCACGCGCTTGGCGTGCGAGGCCGCGTTCAAGTGCCAGATTTCGCCTAAAATCTCGCGCGCCGCCGGCTCGAGGACGCGCGTCAGTTCGCGGTAGTGCCCCCACGAGCGCGCGACCGCTTTTTCGTAGATCGCGCGCTCGGCTGGGCCGAACTGCGCGCGCTCGGCTGGGACGTACGCCTGCGCGCGGTCCAGCCGGACATAGCGCTGGCTCTGCTGCTCGGAGTTGTAAAACGGATGCGCGTGAAGAAATGACCAGACGAATTGCCGGCTGATGTTTTCGAGGCCGAATTCAAAGTGCGCGTGCTGGTAGACGGTGTGATGCCCGCCGAGATAGGTCCCCGAGCCGATCATCACGCGCTGCTTTTCGGTGATCTCTTCGGGGCCGACCAGGTGCGGCGAATAGCAGGTACGCGCCGCCGCCATCGCCGAATCGAACGGATGCGCGAAGGAGTTCCGCAGGGTGACGCGCGGCGCCCCGGTTTCAACCTGCGTTCCAGCCGGTGGGTCCGGTGCGGCAGACAATTGCGTGGCCATCTTCACGGCATTGTACACCGGACGAGTAACAGGCGACTCCTGACTCGTAGGACTGCTACTTCTTGGCGGTTGCGCTGGCGATGGAAGCGGCTTTGTCCGCGTACTTCTTCTGGAAGCGCTCGACGCGCCCGGCGGTATCGATCAGCTTCTGCTTGCCGGTGAAGAACGGGTGACAGTTCGAGCAGATTTCCACGCGGATCAGGTCGCCCTTGAAGGTCGAGCGCGTATCGAACGTGTTGCCGCACGCGCAGTGGACTTTCACGGCATGATAATCGGGATGAATTCCTTCTTTCATGGGAAACGCTCCTGTCTGCCGGCCGTTCTGCGCGAAAGGGAACCATCCCACACATTCGCGTCGCTAGGCCAGCGGGAAACCTCCATTATACTCGAAATTGGGGGCGGTGCGCTTGATGGACAAGCAATTCGATGACGAAAAGAGACCAAAGGATTCGATCGGCCAGAAGCGAGGACGCCGCCCGCTCTTCCCCGGGCGGGGGCCAGTGAGAAGATCTTATTGACCTCCGGTTTCCTTTGTGGGATAACGCTAGCACTGTAGCATCCCCTTTGCGCGGTTCTCGCGCCAGCAAAATAGAAGGCCGCCTCCGGGGGCCGAAAGGGCGAAAGCGTGTTCCGCAGGCTCGCTCCAGGCGCCCCAATAGCAAAAAACATCGCCTAGCACATCAAAGATCGCCCCGCGGCCCGACTTGAGGGCGGCTCGCTCACCGGCGTCTATCCAGAGGGAAATTCCATGCGTCTCACTTGCCTGACCCTTTTCGCCACAGCGCTTGTCGCCTGTCTTTTGTGCCCTTCCCGGGCAGACGCGCAGTTGATCCAATCGGTGGTCGGCAACGGCAGCTCCGGCTTTACCCCGGACGGCCAGCCAGCGGTTGGCTCCGCAATGAACAGCCCGTACGGCGTAACCCTGGACCAGAAGGGGAACCTCTATTTCACGGACGGCCAGCGCGTCCGCGTGGTGAACAACGGGACCAGCGCGGTCACGATTGCCAACGTAACGATCCAGCCGGGGGATATTGGAACTGTGGCGGGCAACGGTACTCCGGGCTTGAGCGGAGACGGAGGGCAAGCTACGAGCGCGGAGCTTGACAATCCCAATGAAGTGGCCGTGGATGGAAACGGAAACATCTACATCGCCGACTGGGGGAATGAGCGCGTCCGCGTGGTGAACAGCGGCGGGGTCATCAATACGGTCACGGGCAACATCATCGGAACCGATAGCGGAGATAACGGTCCAGCGAAGGCCGCGAACATCGGCGACGCCTTCGGCGTCGCCGTGGACAGCAAAGGGAATCTCTACATCGCCGACAACTCTTATTATCGCATTCGAGCCGTGAACATGGGAACGACCACGCTCACGGTCGGAACCGTGAGCATCCCGCCGGGTTATATCAACACCGTGGCGGGAAATGGCTCGCTGGGCGCGGCCGGGGACAATGGAGTCGCGACCGGCGCCGAATTTAACTTCCCGCACAGCGTGGCAGTGGATGCCAGCGGGAACCTGTACATCTGCGACACGTACAACCGCGAGATTCGCGTGGTCAATGCGGGCACGACTCCAATTACCGTGGCGGGGACCACCATCCAACCGGGAGACATCGCAACTGTCGCAGGGAACTCCACGTACGGCTTCAGGGGGGACGGGTATCCGGCGATCGGCGCGGAATTTGCCGACCCCGATGGCGTGACTTTGGACAGCAAGGGGAATATCTACGTTTCCGATCTGGAAAACGCGCGCATTCGCTTTATCAACAGGAGCACCGGGATTGTCGGCACGATCGCCGGAATCGGCGTTTGGAGTTACAACGGCGACGGCATCCCGGCCACAACCGCCGAACTGAATGAGCCTCGCACGATCGCCGTAGATGGCGGCGGCAACGTCTACATCGCCGATTCGGCCAACGACCGCATTCGCGAAATACAAGTGAATCCCGGAATTCCGGTAATCACCAGCAGGGCCGGCACAGCTTTTACAGCCGGCGTGCAAGGTACGTTCACTGTGACGACAGGGGACCTGCCGATCTCGTCGTTGTTCGAATCGGGAGCGCTGCCGAGTGGAGTCACCTTCACGGACAACCGGGACGGCACAGGCACGCTTAGCGGAATGCCCCTGTCGGCTGCGGGCAGTCCCTTCGTCATCACATTCACCGCGATCAATGGCGTGCTGCCGAATGCCACGCAGACCTTCACGCTGACGGTTTATCCGTCAGGTGGCGCTCCCTCGGCTACCTTCATGGGTGCGGACGGGAGTACGGGAGGCACGTGGCAAGGAGTTTACGGCAGCGATGGATATTCGCTTGCGAACATCACGCCGCAGAGCATTCCGTCTTACGCCGCACTTGCAGTCCAGAACCAGCTGAACTTTACCTGGGCCACGGGCACGATCGATCCAAGAGCGCTCAATGTGCCGGGAAGCGCTTCCCGGACCGCGGCAACCTGGTACGCGAATTCGATCTTCGACCTGGACGTCAACGTGGGCTCGGGCGCGCACCAAATCGCGCTGTACGCCGTCGACTGGGATGGCCTCGGGCGCGCCGAAACCATTCAGATTGAGGATGTGAATTCAGGCGCCATCCTCGACACCGAAACGATTTCCAATTTCGTTTCGGGCGTGTACCTCGTTTGGAACATCACCGGACACGTGCAAGTCATCGTCCTTCCGAGCGGCGCCCCCAATGGCGTTGTGAGTGCAATTTTCTTTGGCGGAGCCAGCGTCCTGCCTGCGCCGATTCTGAACATCACGAAGACGCATACCGATACTTTGACGCAGGGCCAGCAGGGCGTCACCTACAAGGTCACGGTATCGAACCTGCTCCGTGCGGCAACCACCAGCGGGCCTGTGACCGTTACCGAAATTCCGCCGGCGGGACTAAGCCTCGCATCGATGGCGGGAACAGGCTGGGCCTGCTCGGGCAGCAGTTGCTCGCGCAGCGACTCTCTGACCGCGGCGGCAAGCTATCCGTCGATCACCGTGACGATGAATGTAGCGGCGAATGCGAGCTCACCGCAGGTGAACCAGGCCAGCGTTTCGGGCGGGGGCAGTTTGGGAACGGTGATCGCGAGCGATACGGCGACAGTCGCGCCATCTGCGACGGTCGCTCAGGTCGGCTTTGTAAGAGCGGACACGACCACGCAAGGGAATTGGCAGAGCACGTACGGCGGAGACGGATATTCCATCGCCAATGTCGGCTCTTTCGTCATCCCGCCGTACGCCTCGCTTTTCCTTGAGAATCAAATAAACTACACGTGGATTTCCGGCATATCCGATCCACGAGCTCTGGTATCGGACACCGCCGGGGACAGAATCGCCTCGGCGTGGTACAACCCCACGAGCTTTAGTTTTGACATCTCCACAGATGGAAACCCACATCAGATCGCACTCTACTTTCTGGATTGGGACAGCCAGGGGAGGGCCGAAACAGTCCAGGTTGTCGACGCCAATTCCGGCGCTCCTTTGGACACCCGAAACATTCCCGGTTCCAATACTTCCACGACGGGGGCCAATTTCGTCGGCGGCACGTACATGGTCTGGGTTATTTCCGGGCATGTGACGATCACGATTACGGCGAATTCCGGGCCCAATGCCGTTGTCAGCGGTATTTTCTTCGGCGGGCCGACACAGACGGCGCCGGCGATCACCAGCGCGAGCAGCACGACCTTCAACGTGGGAAAGCCGGCAACGTTCGCGGTCACCTCAACCGGCTATCCAACCTCGGCGCTGAGTGAAACGGGCGCTCTGCCGGGCGGAGTCACGTTCGTTGACAACGGAAACGGCACCGGGACGCTCAGCGGGACCCCAGCGGCCAATTCCGCCAGTTCGTACAGCATCGTCTTCACCGCCAACAATGGCGTATCCCCGAATGCCACAGAGAACTTCACACTCACGGTGAATCAACCGGTGAGTTCCGGACCTTCGGCGACATTCGTCAGCCCGGATACGGTGACGCAGGGGAATTGGATGGGCGTGTATGGAGCCGACGGATACGATGTCGCGAACGGTCCTCAATCTCCCGCAGGCGGCACTTTGAGTTACGGCAGCTACTCCGTGCAGAATCAGTCGAATTGGACGTGGGCCGCGAGTACGAGCGACCAAAGAGCTTTGCAAACAGACAGCCAGGGCGACCGGATCGCGGCCACCTGGTACAACCCGACGGTCTTCAATTTCGATGTGAATTTGACGGGCACCCATCAGGTGGCGCTATACGTTCTCGATTGGGACAGCCAGGGCCGAGGAGAGACGATTCAGATCACCGATGCGAACAATCCGGGCAGCCTGCTGGACCGGCGAAGTATCCCCGCGACGGGCATGACCAGCGCGAATTTCGTGAACGGGACATACTTGGTGTGGAACATTTCCGGCCACGTGACGATCACCGTCACCACCAACAGCGGCCCGAATGCCGTGGTGGCCGGCATCTTCTTCGGAGGGGCGGGCACGGTGACTCAACCCGCTCAGGCGACGGCCAGTTGGGTGAAATCCAATACGGCGACCGAAGGCACGTGGATGGGAGTTTATGGAAGCCAGGGATATTCGCTCGCTACGGCCGGGTCAAACTTTCAAAGCATTTCCATTCCGGCGACCTTCTCGGTGCAGGGGCAGAGCAATTGGGCGTGGGCGTCCCCAACGACGGACACGAGGGCGCTCGAAACGGACACCCAGGGCGACCGCGCGGCGGCGACTTGGTATAGCCCTTCCAGCTTCAGTTTTGCTCTCAATTTGACCGACGGGCAGACGCATCAGGTGGCGATCTACGTAATCGACTGGGACAGCAAGGGACGCGCGGAAACGATTTCGATTGCCGATGCGAATTCAGGAAAGGTGCTCGACGCGCGGAGCATTCCCAACGCGAACGCCGGTTCCGCGACTTACACGAACACTACCAGCGCGAACTTCTTCGGCGGGACCTACTTGATCTGGAACGTTTCCGGCAGCGTAACGATCACCATCACCTCGAACAGCGGTCCCAACGCCGTCGCGAGCGGAGTGTTTCTCGACCAATGACGCAAACCCCCTGACTTATGATCGTTCGGGCGGCAACCATGGAGCACCTGATTCGACCAAGAGGAAGATGTTGATTTTCTGGCCTGGGCAATCTTGGCGGTCGGGCGGTCGCATTTGGGCGGTGTTGCCGTGTAGCGTTGTTTTCGTGCTATAAGCAGCGGAATCGAGAATTTGGATGGGGGTAAATGACGTCTCGACCCAAGATGCTCGCGGGGTCGGCGGTCGCTGTTGCTGTCTTATGGGCAGCCCTTGCGGCGGGAGTCACGTCCGCAGGCGCGACGGACGTAGCAGACGCCGCGAAATATAATTGCGATCGTGAATGTCTCAAGCAGATTTCCGACCTTTATTTCGAGGCGCTGGCGCAGCACAACCCGTCGCTGCTTCCTCTCTCGCCCAACGTGAAATACACGGAAACCGGAAGGGTCCTGAAGCTGGGCGAGGGGATTTGGAAAAACGCGGGGGCGCCGACCTATCGCATGGAGATCTTCGATCCGCAGACGGGCGGCATCGGCATCGACGCCGTGGTCCCGGACGGCGGCGTGCCGACGATTGTCGCTTTGCGCCTGAAGGTGGAAAATCACCTCATGACACAAGTCGAAAGCATCCTCGTCCGTAAGGACGATCATTCCGTCTTCTCGGCGCCGGAAAAGCTGGTCCAGCCCCCGCTCTACTACACGCGGAGGATTCGTCCCGCCGAACAGAATTCCCGGTTCGAGCTGATGGCGGCCGCGGACGCATATTTCCGGGCTTTCCAATCCGAAGGCACGCCGGACTACATCCGGGCGCCGTTGCTGCCCAGCACCCTCCGCTTCGAGAATGGGATGCAAACCACCAATGTGGACCTCAAAGTTCACAAGGCGACCACGGCAGCCGAGCAATTCGACAACGCCATGTTCAAAGGCACGAAGATTTACGACCGCCGGTATCCCGTGGTCGATACCGAGACGGGCACCGTGATGGCTCTGGTCCGCTTCCACAGCAACGAGGCCGCTCCGCCTCCCGGTTCTGCGCCGGCCCGTGGCGATGCGTTTGTGTGCGAAATCTTCGCGGTGGAGCAAGGGAAAATCATGGAGATCCAGGCGACCTGGATCCAGCCGAAAGAACAACTTCCGACCCCGTTCTAGGCCGGTCAGGGCGAGCTGGCAACGCCGACGGCTCCTGCCTGTCCAACGAAAAATCGTCCAAGGCAAGGCTACAGGCGTGAGGCTTTTTACGAGCACCCGAAGAGCAGCGGCGCGTCCAGCTTCGACGTGTAATTCGGCCGGTAGCGCTCCGTATTGTAAAGCTTCGCCACGTCCACCCGGCGCGCGCCGCGGGACAAATCCGGCAGCGGCAGGTGGGCGTAGCGGCCGTTCTGTATGCCCAGCATCCGCCCGCTGATTCCGTCGCGAATCAGATCCACGGCGATGTTGGCGAAGGTGATGGCCACGAGCTGATCGATTGAGTCCGGCTCGCCGCTCCGCAAGTCGTACGTCAGATCGCTGACCATCGTCTCCTGCCCCGTGCGGTGCTGGACCTCGTGCGCGAGCGCGTGGCCCACGTCCACTTTCTTCCGGTGGCCGTACGCATCCGCTTCACCGTATTCCTGCACCTGCCCTTCCTTCCACATCGCCCCTTCGGACACGACCACCAGCGAATAATGGCTCGGGTTGTTCGCCTTGTCCTCCATCAGGAGGCTGCAGATGCGCTCGAGGTCGAACCGGTGCTCGGGGATCAGGCAGCGGGTCGAAGTCACATACGAAGTAAAAAGCGCCGTGAAGCCGGCGTCGCGGCCGAAGATGCGGAAGATGCCGATGCGTTCGTGGGAGCCTATGGTAGTTCGCTGGCGCGTGATCGATTGCTTCGCGCGGGTGATGGCCGTCGAAAACCCGATGCAGTATTCGGTCCCCTGAACGTCGTTGTCCATTGTCTTCGGTATGGCGATCACCGGAAATCCCTCGGCGGATAGCGCGGATGCGAAACTCAGGGTGTCGTCGCCGCCGATCGCCACCAGGCAGCCGATCCCCAGCCGTTCGAGGTTGTCGATGACGACCGAGGTCAGATCGTAGTGCTTGCCGTCAAACGGGAGTTTTTTCACCCGTTCGGCGGAAAGATGCACGGGCAGTCTGGACTCGATCATGCGTCGCGGGTTCGTTCGCGAGGTGTGCAACATCGTGCCGCCGGTGCGGTCGATCGTCCGTGTGTTCTGGCGCGTGAGTTCCAGAATGTAGGCGGGGTCGTTCGGCCCTTCCATGTGGGTAAGGCCTTCCCAGCCCCTGCGGAATCCGATCACCTGGCGCCCGAATTCGCTCGCGCCGTAGACGACGGACTTGATCACTGAATTCAGACCCGGCACGTCTCCGCCGCCGGTCAGAATGCCAATTTTGTTCTTCTCGGTCACACCCGGCCTCCTGCGCGGCATCGTCCGCGCGCGCCCCCTTTTCCCGGTCTAATTGTGCCCACGATTTGCGCCGCGCGCAATCCCGAGTCTCCGCATCTCCATTTCGGAAGCGCTCGAACGCGCCAGGGCGCTGCAAGCGTCTCTGGCTCAGCAGCAGGTCCCCGCGGCAGTCTGAGCGGAAAGCGTCACCGTTTTGTAACCTGCCTTCGCTACAATCGGAACGGGTCTGCTTGGTTGCGTTGCCGAACGGAGTTCTCGAATGCGCCGCCTGTCTCTTGTTTTCGTCTGGATCGCCTGCGTCTGCGTGTTGGTCGCGCCCGTCGTTCTCGCGGCGAAGTCACTGGAAATCTATTTCATCGATGTCGAGGGCGGGCAGTCCACGCTGATCGTCGATCCCGAAGGCGAGTCCCTGCTCGTCGACACGGGCTGGGACGATTTTCACGGGCGCGACGCGGATCGCATCCTGGCTGCAGCCAAGGCAGCCGGAATCGACCATATCGATGACGTCGTGATCACGCACTATCATTCCGACCACGTTGGTGGAGTGGCTCAGCTCGCCGCCCGGATCAAGATCGGCACCTTTTTCGACCACGGCCCAAACATGGAGAATTCCGATGAAACGCGCTCCAACTACGCCGTGTACGAGAAAGTGGCGGCGCAGTCGAAGCGCGTCACGGTCAAGCCCGGGGACCGGATTCCGCTCAAGGGAATGAACGTCGAGGTGCTCACAGCAGCGGGCGCGGAGATTACTTCGCCGCTGCCGGGAGCGGGCCAGCCGAACCCGTGGTGCGCGTCGGAACCGCAGGTGCCGGCCGATCCGAGCGAGAACTCCCGCTCGGTCGGAATCCTGATCACGTACGGCCGGTTTCGATTCATCGATCTCGGCGACTTGACCAACCTGAAAGAACTGGGCTTGGTCTGCCCGGACAACCTGATCGGAACCGTCGATCTCTATCTGACGACGCACCACGGAACGGCGCATCCGGGAACCGGCGACGGGTCGAACGCGCGGGCGATTGTGGACGCGCTGCATCCGCGCGTGGCGGTGATGAACAACGGCGCGCTCAAGGGCGGGCATCCCGTGGCGTGGCAGATCGTTCACGATTCGCCGGGGCTCGAGGGCTTCTGGCAGTTGCACTACTCGATGGCGGGCGCGGAGGAGCACAACGTCTCTCGCGACCTTATCGCCAATGTCGGCGGCAACGACGAAGGCAACTACATCAAGGTCTCGGCGTTGCCCGACGCGACGTTCACCGTGACAAACTCGCGGAACAACTGCAGCAAGACCTACACAAAATAGCGAACCCATCGCGGAGCTTCAGCGGCCGAGAGAGGCCAGTTCGTCGACGAACTCGTCGTGCAGGCCGCGGGGCAGGATTTCGAGAGTCACGATGCGGCGGACGAGCGGAAGATTCTCGCGGGCATTGACGTAGGCGCGATTCACGTCCGCGATGCTGATGCGGTTCTCGCTCTCATGGATCCGCTCGATGGCGTCGCCGGCGTTCACGAGGCCTTCTTCCAGCACCGAAAAATAGATTCCGGAACGGCGACTCGCGAGAAACCGCTTCACGATGTCCGGGCGCCCGAACCGGATACCCAGCTTGAAACAGGGGATGCGCGGCTGGGTCACCTTGACGACGGCTTCGCCCACTCGGAAGTGGTCGCCGATGCAGGCGTCTTCTTCCAGCAGCCCCTCCGTGGTCAGATTCTCGCCGAACATGCTGAAGGGCAATTCCATCTCCGGACATTCCGCGCGCCAGAACTCGTAGTGCTCGGACGGGTAGGCGTACACCGCTTTGTTGCGCCCGCCGTGGTTCTTGAGATCGGCCTGGTGATCGCCGTCGAGATTGAGGCGGCGGAGCAAAAGCGGACCCGGCACGGGTGACTTGAAGATTCCCGTCGTCACATCCCGGTCCGCATAGCGAACCGTGCGCGGCATGCCGACGTTGAGCGAAACGATTCTCATTGCGTGCAATCCAGAACGGCGGAGCCGTTAATCCGGTCGGCTTTCAGGTCGTTCAACGCGCGATTCGCTTCGCGCAGCGGGAAGATCGTCACCTGCGTGCGAATTGGAATCTCTGCGGCGACGCGGAGAAAATCGTCCCCGTCCTGGCGCGTGTTGTTGGCGACGCTGCGGATCACGCGCTCCTGATACAGCAGATCATAATCGAAAGAAGGAATCGGGCTCATGTGGATGCCGCCGAGGACGAGGATGCCGCCCTTCTTGAGCGCCTTGAGCGCGGGCGGGACGAGTTCTCCGGCGGGCGCGAAGACGATCGCCGCGTTGAGTTTCGCGGGAGGCTCGGCGGCGGCCTCTCCCGCCCATACCGCGCCGAGCTGCAATGCAAGCTGCTGGTGCTTCGCGCCGCGCGTGCAGGCGTAGACCTCGACGCCCCAGTGGCGCGCCACTTGAATCGCCACGTGCGCGGCCGATCCAAAGCCATAGAACGCGAGGCGCCCGCCGCGCTTGATGCCAGAGAGACGCAAACAGCGAAATCCGATAATCCCGGCGCAGAGCAGCGGCGCCGCCTGCTCGTCGAGAAACGAATCCGGGATCGGATAAACGAAATCTTCCGGCGCGACCGCGAATTCGGCGTATCCGCCGTCCACGGTGTAGCCGGTGAAGTCCGGATGGTCGCAGAGATTTTCCATCCCAGCGCGGCAGTATTCGCAGGTCCGATCGGTCTTGTGCAACCACGCGATGCCGACGCGCGCGCCGACGGCAAAGCGCCGCGCACCCTCGCCGAGTTTCTCGACGACGCCGACGACCTGATGGCCCGGAATCACCGGAGACTTGCGCGGCGGCAACTCGCCCTCGACCACATGCAGATCGGTGCGGCAGACGCCGCAAGCTTTCACGCGGACGAGCACTTCGCCTTTACCGGGCTGCGGGACCGGCACTTCGGCGAACTCGAGCGGATTGCGCTCGACCGGCGCGGGCGAATGCAGCAAGCACGCTTTCATGGAGCCTCTATCGCGCGGCCGTCTTGCCTTTGCTGAGTCCGGCGTCTTCGGCGACGCCGAGAGCGACGGCAGTCCAGTCCATATCTCCGCGCTTCTTTGCGATGGCCGTCATCCACCGGTCGCGCAGCAGGCTCGCGAGCGGCATGGGCATCGAACTCGCAGTCGCGGTTTCGAGCGCGAGGGAAATGTCCTTTAGCCCGAGGACGAGACGGAAGCCCGCGGGCTCGAATCGCTCCTCGGCGATCTGCTTTCCGTACCCCTGATACACGGGACACGAGAAGAGCGTCTTGCCGAACATTTCGGCGATGGCGCTCTTGTTGACGCCGTTCTTTTCGGCCAGAGTGAGGGATTCCGAAAGCGCCTCGATCGCCGAAGCGATCAGGAAATTCCCGCAGAGCTTGACCACATTGGCCGCTCCCGCATCCTCGCCGAAATCGAAAATCCCCTGGCCGATGGCTTCGAGCAGCGGCCGCACCCGATTCTTGGCCGCAGCCGCGCCGGAGGTGCAGTCCCAGAGCCGCTTTGCCGCGGCAGCTTCCGGGCGCCCGAACACGGGCGAGGCGACGTATTCCACTTTGTATTTCGCGTGATGCTCGGCGAGGCGGCGCGCGGTGGCGGGCGAAATCGTGCTGAGCGAGATGTGGATGCCACCCGCGCCGAGTTTCTCGACGAAGGAGCCCGCGGGGAGGCAGACCTGCTCGAGGGCGTGGTCGTCGGCGATCATCGTGAAAACGATCCCGCCCGGCGAAGCAACGCCAGCGGGTTTTGCTTCGGCTGTCGCCCCTTTCGCGACGAGGCCAGCCGCCTTCGAAGCGGTGCGATTGTAGACGCGGAGGCTGTGTCCCGCCGCGAGGAGATTCGCAGCGATAGCTTCTCCCATGTTCCCCAAGCCAATAAAGCCGAGTGTTTCCGCCATCTGTCGCCTCCCCAATTCTCGATTGTGAAAAGGACCCCCGATGTGTAGCGATTAGGCCGGTGCTCGGATAAGTGTTTTCAATGAGTTGCGATGGTTCTTACTCGACAGTGTAGCGATTCGATTTTGGATGCAATGCGCCGGACGGAGAGGTTTGCTCGTCTGGTCCAGAGCGCCTTTCAAACCGACTTTATTCCCGTGTCGCATCGTCCCAACCTAACGCTATCACACGATGCAAATCGGCGGTGGTTCGGCGGGTCTGGAAAACCTTTGGAGAGTGGGACTTAGCGGGAATTCGAATCGCTACACGTGTTGCGATTAGGGCGGTTGGCGTACTTGCAGATTCAGGGGCGGTAGCGAGTGCCTTTAGCTAGCAAAGTCTTATTCAGCAGCAAGATGGGGGAACCTTTGGGCTATTTGGCGGGAATTATACAGTTGGCCCGAAAGTGGCGATCTCACGAAGGCGGACCCCAGACAGCTTATGCCTTCCTGGCGCAAAGTGCTTGGGCAGCGGACACTCCGAACTTCAGGCACTGTCCCTGCGAGCGATGAGCACCGCGTCCACGAATTCCGCGGCACGCCCTTTGAAGTTGGGAAGCAGCATGGCAGGGCGCTAAGCCGCGAAATCCGTGCGGAATCGAAACCCTTCCTGAAGTGGGTTGCGAGCAAACACGGGCTTCGGGTGAGTGCGTCCGCGCAGTTGCTCGTCTCGCGATACGAGGGGCTGTTCCGAGAGCGAATGCCGGCTGTGCTCGAAGAGATCCAGGGCATTGCAGAAGGGGCGCGGATCGCGTATCGCTACGCGTTCGTTGCGGCCGTGCGCGACATGATGGACGCCGGCGGCTGCACGTCGGTTGCCCTGAGCGGCGCCGGACATCCGGCCGGCCCTGTTATCGGGCAAACGAGAGACACCTCCGGCTCCTCCAGCCGATTCCATATCATGCGCATTCAGTACGACTCAGGCCGCAGCATGGTGCTGCTCAATTACCCGGGCTGGATCGCCAACACGGGCATAACCTCCGATGGGCTGGCGTTCGCGGGCTTCTCGCTTTTTGCCGCCGCTCCCGACAAACCGACCGTGCCCGGGAGCTTTCGCAAGCGCCTCGTACTTGAGGCGCGCTCGACCGCCGAAGTGCTCGACCAGATTTCCGGACTGTCGTTTCCCAACGGGGGACTCTTGATCGGGGATCGTTCGGGCCACATGGCATGTGTGGAAATGGTCGCAGGTCGGGTCGCGGTTCGCGACGTATCCGGGATGGCCCTCGGCCACAGCAACTCCATTTGCATAACCGAGATGAAGCAATTCGAAGCGATCATTCCCGATGCGAGTTCCGATTTGCGGCGTGTGAATATCGAGCGGATTCTCTCGGAACAGGGCGGCAACATTTCGATCAAGTCACTGAAGGCAGCCTTCCGGGATCATACAGGGTTCCCTCTTTCGATCTGCCGGCACAACTCACCCACCGACACATGGATCACCAGCGCGGCATTCGTCGCCGATTTGAAAGCCCTGGAGATACACATCGCGATCGGCAGCCCGTGCACCTCTCCTTTCGTGCGCTATACAGCGACAGCTTAGCCAGAAAGTGCGTCCTCCGCCCTCTCGGGGCATCCGGAAAAGCGCGGACAGCAAAACGACCACATGGTGTGTGTTATCGTCGAGGATCGGGCGCTGAGCCGTGAGTTTTCCTCGAATCAATTCGGGCGTGATGCTAGGCGTAGCAGCAATTCCGTTGTGCGCTCTGGCGGCAGGAGTGCTGTTTTCGGCGGGCGGACAGCAGGCTTATGAAAGGGGCGGCATGATCGACATGGACGGCCAGAGCTTCCCTCCCGAAAACCCGAATGAGAAAGCGGAGTGGACGTTCGCGCGTTTTCACTACGATCTCGGCGAGGATTTTGGATTCTACCGCTTCCAGCGATGGGCGGCCGACTACCCAAAGGCGGACCGCCAGTTTGTCCGGGGCGTGAAACGGCTGACGCGGATCGATGCGCGCTCGACGGAACACGTGGTCGATGCAAACAGCGACGACCTCTACAACTGGCCGTGGATTTATCTGGAGGACGCGGGGGCGTGGCGCCTGAGCGAAGCGCAAGCGGCGCGCCTGCGCGAATATCTGAAGCGCGGCGGCTTCATGATGGTTGACGACTCGCACGGCGACGCCGAGTGGCAGAATTTCGTCGCGGGCATGCACATGATTCTTCCCGACGGTCACATCGAGGACCTGGCCAATCCGGACGAGATATTCCACGTGGTGTACGATCTGGACGACCGGGTGCAAGTGCCGGGGACGCGGTATATATGGGGCAGACGCTGGCCCTCCACGCCGGACAGCGCAACACCGAGATGGAGCGCCATCCGGGATGACAAAGGCCGCATCATCGTGGCGATCTGCCATAACTCGGACGTTGGAGATGCGTGGGAGTGGGCCGATAGCGCGATGTATCCGGAACACCCGGCGTCGGTGGCGTACCGCATCGGGGTCAATTACATCATCTACGCAATGACGCACTGAGCGGCGCTAAGAGAGCTTGGCGGCGAGCTCGATGAAGTCCTTGGCGACGATGTCGAACGCGCCGCCCGCAGACGCAGGCGGCGCGGTGCCACCCGGGGCCATGTTTCCCAGCGCAGCGCCGGCACGCGCAGGGCCGCGCTCGAGGGGCCGCGGAACCAGAGCCGCGCGCAGGCCGCAGGATTGCGCGGCTTTCAAGTCGTCGGGATGGGCGGCGGTCATCATGACCTCGGAGGGCTTGTAGCCGAGCAGGTCCGCCGCACCGAGATAGACCTCGCGATCCGGCTTGTAGTGATGAAACAGTTCCGCCGACAGCACAGTGTCCCAGGGGAGTCCCGCGAATTTGGCCATCTCAACTAGCAGCGAAACATTGCCATTGGACAGCGTCGCGATAACGAAACTTTTCTTGAGGCGCGTGAGGCCCTCAACGGCATCGGGCCAGGGCGTGAGCCGGTGCCAGACGCGAGTCCAGTGATCCTTCTCCTCTTCCGTCAGGCCCTTGATGTTGAACTGGACGAGCAGGTCTTCGAGAATCATGCGGTGCAGGGTGTCGAGTTTGGTCCAGGGAAGCTCGCCCTTGCGCACCTTGTTCATCGACGGGCCGTAGCCGGCGCGCCAATCGTCCGCGAACTTGCCCCAGTCGATTTGCAAGCCCTTTGCCCGGCCCCATTGCTCGCCCTCGCGAATGATGGAGCCGCGCCAATCGACGACTGTTCCAAAGACGTCGAAGACGAGCGCCTTCAGGCCGAGAGAACTCGCGGCGACGGGATCTGGAACGACAGGCATCGGCTCCGAGCCTCTCACGCGAGCGCTCGAGATTGCAACCAAGCCTCCGATTGCCGCGGGCACGGCCAGGAATTCGCGTCTGCGCATGAGTCCTCTTTTCGTCCAGCCGGGGAGAGGCGGCGGGAACGGCGGGTATTCTAAACCAGCATCCCCGCCAAGCACAGCGTGCGGACGACGCCCAAGAGCTATCCGTAATACTTCAATCGTTTCCAAAATTCGGGCCAGGGCAAGTCAGGCGGTCCACAGACAAAGAGGTCCGGGTGGTACATGCTTTCTTCGTTCCTGATGCCGTAGGGATCCGGGTTATGGCCGGCGAGTCTGCACGATTGGAAGTTACTTTCCATCAGGCCGCGGGGCACGCCAATGATGATGAGAATTTGCGGAGGAGGGTCGCCGTAGCCGCGGAGCCAGTAGGAATTCACTCCGCTGATCGCTCGCGGCAATCCGTACGCCGGGCCATAAAGGTCAATGGCGCCTGCTTCACCGTAATTACCTGTGAAGATTCCGAGCCGGGCCCGTTCAGGGGCGGGCAGCGAATCGCGGATCTTGGCGACCGTCTCGACCAATTCCGGCCATCCGACTTCTTCTCTAAACTCGCCGTTCATCTTGATGGCAAGGTTGTGCGGTGAATTCACGGGGAAGAAAGGCACCAGAGCCAACGCTGCAGCCACGCCGCCCACCGCAAGCGCAACAAATGTTGCCGCCCGCATGAAACGCCTCCACCCCACGCGGAGCGATGAGAGCCAGCGCTCTTCCAAGACAGCTCCTGAGGCAAAGAGCATCGGATAGGCCGGCGCCAAGTAGTAGCCGCGTCCCTTGGAGATGACGAAAAGCACAAAGGGAATTGCGAACATCCAGCCAAGCAGCCGGTAACGCCTGCCTTCCGGAAGGACAAAAAGATAAAAGAGCCCCGCCAACCACAATGGGACGGTGAAGAGGTTCGTGCTGGTCATGAACTGGTCCTTCAGGAAACCGTTCGTCCGGCCAATGCGGACGTCGCGCGCATGAATGCTGCGCAGGAAATCCAGCGAGATGAAATTGTGACGGATTTGCCAGATCAGGTTGGGGAGGAACACGAGCAAGGCGAGAGCGACACCACACCAGAGCCACGGGCTCTTGAGATAGCGGCGCTCCGGGGTGAGGAGAACACCGCCGACGATTCCCGCGACGAAGAAAATCATCGCGTACTTGGTCATCATGCCGAGGCCGATCACGATGCCGACACCCAGCCACCAACGCGGGTCCTCCGACTTGAGCAGGCGAACGATCAAGTAAGCAGTCAAAACCCACCAGAGATAGTCGAATGAGCTGTATTGGAATTCGGTGCCTTGAAAAAGCACGAAGGGCGAAGCGATCACGGCCATCGAGGCTGCGATTTGCGCAAAGCGCCTGCCGCCGAGTTCGCGGGCCATCAAACCGGCCAGTACAATCGCCGCAGCCTGAGCCAGGACGGAGAACAGACGCAGGCCAACGAGCGACGCTCCGAAAAGCTGCCACAATAAACGTTCGATGAACGGCGTCACGGGCGGATAGGCCACATAGCCCCAAGCCAGATGGCGCGCATCGTCGAGAACCTGCAATTCGTCGCGATGGAAACCGTAGCGGCCGTTCGTCAAGACGTGCAGCGCCACGATGCACAGCGCAAAGACACCCAGAACCAAGAAATCGGAGAACGCGGAATGGTGCGAGCCGCCGGATTGGCTCACGTCTGGCCGCGCCCTTGGTATTTGATTCAATGCGCGTACAAACTAGCATAGGAAGCACGCCGGGAAACAGTTTTGGAAGCGAGCGGATATAATTTCGCCTGAGCTCGTTCCATCCGGGAGAACCATCATGGCCAAGAAGAATTTCAAGGACCTGAGCGAGCGGGAGATCCTGGCGCTGGCGATCCAGCTCGAAGAAGAAGACAGCCGCGTGTACGGCGACTTCGCCGAGGGGCTGCGCGAAGACTATCCCGCCACGGCAACCGTGTTCGACGAGATGCAGGCGGAGGAATCGCGGCACCGCCAGCGGCTGATCGACATGCACCGCCAGCGATTCGGCGAGCACATCCCGCTGATACGGCGGCAGGACGTGAAGGGCTTTGTCGAGCGGCGGCCGGTTTGGCTGGTCCGGCCACTGGGAATCAGCACGGTGCGCAAGCAGGTGGAGGTCATGGAGCTCGAGACGCGGCGGTTCTACGAGCGCGCGCTCGCGCAGGTTTCCGACGCGTCGACGCGGAAGCTGCTGGGCGATCTGGCCGAGATCGAGCGCCAGCACTCCGAACTCGCCGGGGCGCTCGAAGAGAAGCAGGTCACCTCCGGCGAACGCGCGGAAGAGGAAAAATCGCGGCGGCGGCTGTTCATGCTGCAAATCATCCAGCCGGGGCTGGCCGGATTGATGGACGGGTCCGTATCGACACTTGCGCCAATATTCGCGGCCGCCTTTGCGACCCATACAAGCAGAGCCGCCTTTCTGGTGGGGCTCGCGGCGTCGCTGGGCGCCGGAATCTCGATGGCGTTTGCGGAGGCGCTCTCGGACGACGGCTCGCTGACGGGCCGCGGTCGTCCGTACGTGCGCGGGGGTGTGACGGGACTCATGACGGCCGCCGGGGGGATCGGGCACACATTGCCGTTCGTGATCTCCAATTTTCACATCGCTTTCACGGCGGCCGTCCTCGTGGTCACCATCGAGCTCGCAATCATCAGCTACGTCCGCCACCGGTACATGGATACGCCGCTGCTATCGTCGGCCTTCCAAGTGATCGTAGGCGGCGTGGCTGTCTTTGCGGTGGGGATTGTGATCGGCAGCTCGTGAAGAGGGAAGTGTGGACTTTGGAGATTGCTTTACGTATAACGTAGGCCAATGCCCACCGGGCAAATCCGCTTAGGGAGAAAGAACATGGCCAAGAAAGCAAAAGCCACAAAGAAACCGTCCAAAGCGACCAAGGCCCCCGCGAAGTAAGACCCGCTGCCGGGTGAGTTTTTCCCGGAAGCCGACGCAACTTCCAAGATATCCGTAACCATTTCAACCGGAAATCCGGGCTGCCGCCGATAAGGCCGCAGCCTTTTTTTTGCGCTGCCTTTTGGGACGACGATGAGTTCTAGAGGGCGGGAGACGTCGTGGGACTGGGCACGATGATGTCCGCTTCGATCATCAGACGAGGCGCGCGGCGCATGGTTTCAATGAAGACGCGGACCAATTCAGGATCGAACTGGTTAGCGGCGCAGCGCTCGAGCTCGGCAAACGCATCTTCGGGCGTGCGGGCCTTCTTGTATGTGCGCGCGGAGGTGATCGTGTCGTACGCATCGGCGATGGCGATCACGCGGGCCCCGTGGGGAATGCGCGCGCCTTCGAGACGGTCGGGATAGCCCGAGCCGTCGTAAAACTCGTGATGGTGGCGGACCATCTGGCGGATGCGGGCCATCGTCTTAAGCGGCTCGAGGATCCGCGCGCCGAGCTCCGTGTGCGTCTTCATCGTCTCCCACTCGGCAGCGTCGAGCGGGCCGGACTTGTTGAGGATTGGCTCGGGGATTCCAACCTTGCCGATGTCGTGCAAAAGTCCCGCCAGGCGGATCTCCTCGATTTCCGGAGGGTTCATGCCTAGCGCCTGCGCGATCATTACGGCATAAGCGGAAACTTTGCGCGAGTGCCCCTGCGTGTAGTGGTCCTTGGCGTCGATCGCGAAAGCGAGAGAAGTCACCGTCTCGACGACGGCCGGCGGGAGGCCCTCGCTGTTGCCGGAGCCGGCCTGTTCCTCGAGCGAGCGCGTAAACTGCTCGAGGCGGCGGTAGATTTCGTCGAAGGCTTCGGGGCCGGTCGAAAACAGACGCTTGAGCGTGACGCCGAGATACGCTTCGAGCACATCCTTCTTCCAGCGCTTGCGGTCGTTGGGATCGCCCTGCTCGGCGCTCGAAACGGAATTTCCGCCCTGATGCTTGGAGAGATACATCGAGGAATCGGCAATCTGGATAAGTTCCTGCGGCGTCGCACCGTGAACGGGGAAAGCGGCGATGCCGAAGCTGGCGGTGATGTTTTTGTCGCGCAGGAGGGGATCGGCGGCGACCCAGCCGCGGAGCTTGTTCGCGAGCTGGCGGGCCTGCTCGATTCCGGTTTCGGGCATGAGAATGACAAACTCGTCGCCGCCGTAGCGCGCGACAACGTCCGAGCGGCGGCAATTCTGTTCGAGGATGTGGCCGACGCGCTGGAGCACGACGTCACCCTCGAGATGGCCGTAAAAGTCGTTGACGAATTTGAAGCGGTCGAGGTCCATCAGCACCAGCGCGAAGGGGCGGTTCGCGCGAGTGGAGCGCTTCCATTCCGAGGAGAGCGCTTCCATCAGGAAGCGGTGCGTCTTCACGCCCGTGAGACCGTCGGTGATCGCCTGCTCCTGCGCTCTTTGGAACGTGAGCGCGTTGTGCAAGGCGCCGGCGAAAAGATCGGCGAGGGTGCGAAGCAGCTGCACGTCGTGCTCGGGAAAGTCGCACGGCTCGGCCGATTCCACGTAGAGCACTCCGAGGAACTGCTCGCCATAGGTGATGGGCAGGGCGACCGCCGCCGCCGAACCCGGCAAGACCGTGTGCGGCGTGGACGCGCTGACTTCCTTAACCATTTCCATCTGTCCGTTTCGGGCCACTTGCCCCACGAGCCCTTCGCCGAGCTGGATGCGGCGCCCCACGGCATCGCGCCGAGCGCCGGCCTCGGCGCGGACGACGAGCTCTTTCGCGGAAGAGTCGAGAATCGCGATGCCGATGTGATCGTAGGCCAGATGGTTTTCCACCTCTGCGGCAATGCGGGCGAGCATCTCGTCCGGGTCGAGCGTAGTGATGGCGTGGCTTGAAACGTTGTTGATCAGCGTGAGCTGGCGCGACTTCTTCTGCTCCTCGGCGAAGAGCCTGGCGTTTTCGATCGCGATGGCGGCCTCGCTCGCAAGAAGCGTGAGCAACTCCACGTGGCCTTCGTCGAACATCCGTTCCTTCGCGCTATGCACGGCCATGATGCCGACCGGATGATCATAAAGAATCAACGGGACGGCGCAGATGGATTTCAGTTCGCGCAGAGGGCTGAAGCCGAGCCGCTGGGCCTCTACGGGAAAATTTTCGCGAATGAGCAGCGGGCGCGCCGAACGGACCACGTGTTCCACAAGATGGTTTCCCGCGGGGCGCGAGCGTTTCGGGCGCCGCTCGCCGTCGACGACTTCGATCTCGAAGCGTACTTCCTTGGTTTTCTGGTCGTAGAAGGCGATGAAGAAGCTGGTCACGTCGAGCACGCGCCGCATCTCCGAGTAGATGCGTTCGAGCAATGCGTCGAGTTCCAGCGTCGAGCTCAAGGCGCGGCCGATTTCGTTCAAGATGTGCAGCTCTTCGGAGCGGCGCGCGGTCTGCTGCATCAGGTAGCTGTTTTCAATCGACATGCCGATCTGCTGGCCCAGCGCGAGGAGCAGGCGCAGCTCCGCGGGGGTAAAGCTGCGACTATCGGGCGTACCGAGGAGGAGCGCACCCAGGACGCGCGATTTGGCCTGCAGGCTGATGCCGACCACGGTGCGCTGGCCCTGCGCGAGCAGGAGTTGCCGAACCCGGCGAAACGCTTCTTCCCTCTCCAGCGCTTCCCAGTTCGAATCGCGCCCCAAGTCGCGCAGCACAACCAGCCCTCCAAGCCGGGCCACGAGGTTGACGACGTATTCATGGAGGTTGCCGTCTTTCACTGCGCGTGAGAAGGTTTCGTCCAGCCCCGTGACCGCGATCGAACTCGCTCCCTTCAGCTCCGCGTCGTGCGTGAAAAGCGCGCCGGCCGGAATCCGCACCACATTTAAGACGCGATCGAGCGCCTGCGCCAGCATCTGCTGGATCTCTCCGCCGACGACGCTCGAGGCGGCAAGGTTCAGATTCGAAAGGGCGAGCATGTTGCGCTCGACGCGGCGCCGCTCCTCTTCGTAAACGGCCATCACCATCAGCACGCAGGTGAACAGCTCCGGCAGCACCATCAGGGGAAACAGGTCGACTCCTTGCAGGAACGTCATGTGGGACCGGAACGTGGCCCACAACCCCATCAGGCCCCATCCGCCGAAAGTGACGGCGAGGAGAACGTCCACCCGGGCCTCTTGCTTGCGGCCTTCCTGCCAAAACGTGTACCCGACCAGCAGAAACATAAGCCCCATGCCGAGCACGATGGGGGGGACGTTCATCCAGCCGTTCCCGTGAGCCACCGCCCACAGGACAGCGCCGGCGGCGGCCGCAATCATGGTGCGGACTGGAATCCTCAGCCCCGCGTACAACCGTGCGGCGCAGTAAAAGCAGAGTGCCGACAAGGCCAGAAGGGTTTCGTTGAGTTCGCCGAGCCGGCGGAGCAATGGCCCGCCGGGCACCCATATGCCCACGATACCTGAGAGGAAGTCCAAAGACAGCAACAACCAAGCCGTCGACCAGGCCAGGAGATACTCCTGCCGCTTCAGCCGATAGAGACGGAAGAAAAAGAGCGCGAGCAGGAAGGTGCTCGACAGAAGCACCAAGTTCATCGTGGTGATGTGAGTCGGCAATTCAGAGCTCCGTGCCCGGCGCTCGCGGACACTTTCGCGAGAATAGCAGAAAATCCACAGGCGCCTGCCGCCGTGTCCAGCCGAGTTTCGTGGAGGTCAACCTTCGACGCCACCTCAGCGAGTACCGCAGAAACAGCCGTGGGGGACCGCCGGCCTGTATTCTTTCGGGCGGGAAGAGACTATTTGCGAAGGGGCGCGGGGTCAAGAGAGTATCCATACTTGCACGGTACCCAAAGCTAACCTAGCCAAGAACTTGCGCTATGACGCGCTCGATTTTGGCAGTTGGTTCCGCTAAGATGAGTAGTTTCAACACGGCACGGAAAATCGACATGGCATCCGCACAAAAGCCGCGCGTTCGTTTCGCTCCATCGCCCACTGGATATCTTCACGTGGGCGGAGCGCGGACCGCGCTCTTCAACTGGCTCTTCGCGCGGCACGAAGGCGGGACGCTTCTGCTGCGAATCGAGGACACCGATGTCGAGCGCAACCGCCCGGAGCTTGTCCAAGGGATTCTCGACGGACTGAAGTGGCTGGGAATCGAGTGGGACGAAGGGCCGCTCTTTCAGTCACAGCGTCTCGAAATGTACCGGGCCGCGGCGGAACGGTTACTGGCGAGCGGAGCGGCCTTCGCCTGCTACTGCAAGCCAGCTGCCTACGCCGGGGGCGATGCCGCTCCCGGCGGAGCCGACGACGACCAGGAAACTGAGGAGGGCGAAGGCGACGATGAGGGTCCCAAGACCCACAAGGGCGCCGCTTGCCCTTGCCGGGATCTGGGCGACACCGAACGGGCCGCCAAGCAGCGTGAAGGAATCCCGCGCGCGATCCGGTTCCGGGTGCCCCGGGACGGCGCGACCCGGCTTGAGGACGCCGTGTTCGGCGTCCGCGAGGTGCAGAACGCGGAAATCGAGGATTTCGTACTGCTGCGCTCGAACGGCCTGCCGACCTATCAGCTCAGCGTGGTGGTGGACGACATCGACATGCGCATCACGCACGTGATCCGGGGCGCCGATCACCTCTCGAACACGCCTAAGCAGGTGCTGCTGTATCAGGCGCTCGGCACGATCCCGCCGGTTTTCGCCCACGTTCCGCTGATCCTGGGCCCGGACCGGACGCGGCTTTCGAAACGCCACGGCGCGACGAGTGTCGGCTCGTACGCGGAGGAGGGATTCCTACCCGAGGCGTTCCGCAATTTCCTGGCGCTGCTCGGATGGTCGCCGGGAGACGATTCGGAGTTCATCCGCACCAGCGAACTGATCGAGCGCTTCTCGCTTGCAGGGGTGAGCCGCACCAATGCGGTTTTCGATCGTGCGAAGCTCGAATGGTTCAACACGCAGTATTTGCAGAAGCCTCCGGTGGAGGATCTGCTGCCTTACGTCGAGGCGGAACTGCGGCGCGCCGGACTTTGGGACGGCTCGCAGGCGAGCCAGGATCGCGCGTGGTTCGCTCATGCCGTCGATTTGATTCGCCCGCGCACGCGGCTGATTGGCAACTTCAGCGGGTGGGCGCGCGCCTTCTTCGCCGACGATTTCGACTACGACGCCGAGGCGCGCGAGAAGTTTTGGAAAGACGAGCGCCTGCCCGCCATGCTGGCCAAGCTCGCCGACGCGCTTGAAGCGCTGCCCGACTGGGGCCACGACGCGTGCGACGCGGCGCTGCGGAATCTCGCAGCATCGGAAGGTGTGAAAGCCGGCCTGCTCATCAATGCCGTGCGGGTCGCTATCGTGGGCCGCGCCGTGGCGCCACCGCTTTTCGAGACGATGGTCGTGCTCGGTAAGAAACGCGTCGTCGAACGCCTCCGCCGCGCCCTTCCGTTTTTATCTTCCCGCTAAAATTGCCCCAACGGGCAGATACCACCAGACGCACTAAAGAGCTTGGGCGCGCGCCGGAACCGCCGCTGGTGTGAATTCGCTGCGAACTACTTTTGAGAGAAAATCTCGGGGTGCACCGCGTGGCTCGCAGTCCCGGCGGCTGCAATCTTCAGTTGCACGCTGACGGGGACTTTCACGGGCGGCAAACAGGCCGAGTTGTTGCAGGCCTGGTAGCGCAGGATCATGGGAATTGTCGCTGGGCCGAGTGCGGCAGCACCTCCCGCGTTGAGTTTCAGGCGCAGGGTCACGCTGCCGGCATAGACGTTGAGCGGCTTATCGGGCGAAAACGCGAACTTTTTGAGATGGCCCTCAGGGTAGATCGTGTCGGCCAGGATAATCCCGGCGGGAAGTTGGGGCGTGATTATCGTCGGAATCAGGTAAGCCTCGGACGGCTTGTGCGAGTTCATGTGGTACGCCTCGTTGATATCCACGACCACCGCTACCTGGAAGTCCTTGCCGCGCGGCACGGGATCAAGCGAAACGTAGGCGTGCGTCTTCACAACGTCCGCCGGCTTTAATGGCGTCGCGTCCTGGGCGTGCCCGAGTGGGCCGCCCAGCCAGCTCCCGGCCAACACGACCAGCCCAAGCATAAGAAGGCGCCGCAATGACTTCGCAAGGCTCATAGCTGGCTCTCGATGTCCTTGGTGACTTCAGCTTCGTTCACCACACCGATGTATTTCTTCGCGATCTTGCCGTCACGAGAAATGAGGTAACTGGTAGGCATGCCGAGCAGCCCGCCGAATTTGTCCGTGATCGCGTCTGTGCCGAGCACGATCGGATAACTCATGGTCTCTTCCCGGCCGCCGACATTGAAGTGCGTATTCTGGATGAAGGGATCGATGGCTTTCTTTCCATCTTCGTCCATCGAGGCGCCCAGCATGGTGAATCCTCTGGTGCTGTACTTTTCCTGCAGCCCGATCAGGACGGGGATCTCACTGCGGCAAGGCTCGCACCAGGTAGCCCAGAAGTTGACGAGCACCACTTTCCCCTTCAGGCTCGACAGGGGCACATCCGCACCCTGAAGATTCTTGAACGTGACATCCGGCTCGCTCGCCAAAACCGCGTTGGACGGCGCACTCGCCGAAACGTTGGCTACCGGCGCGTGGTGTACGAACCTGTCGAGAAGAACTTCGGGGTTAAAGCTCGCCATCCTGGCCGAAAGGAACGTGAGCCCGTTGGCGAAGATCAGCGCGCCGATCGCCAGCAGCAGAACGCCGCTGCAAACCTCCACAGTGTGAAGATACCTGCGAAACTTTTGGTAAAACTTTAGGAACCGGCCGATCAAAACCGCAGTCAGCAAAAATGGAATCGCCAAGCCGGCCGAATAGAACGTCAAAAGTATGATTCCCTCGGTGACCTTTTCTCTCGTCGCCGCAATCGCCAACACACCCGTAAGAATCGGTCCGATGCACGGCGTCCAGCCGAGTGCGAATGCAAAGCCCAACAGGAAACCGCTGACCATCCCCGGCCGGCTGCCACCCACGTTGCGCAGGTGCACATCTTGGTTCAGCCATCGCGTGAGCGAAGGTCCGAGAAGGAAGATCAGAGCCGCCGCGTAGAAATGCACCGGCTTGATGACCAGCCCCGCGCCCGCACGGAAGTTTAGGACAAGTCCGATCGCCACAAGCACCGCCCCGACGATCAGTCCGACGCGAACCGAAATCTTTACCAGCCATCCAATGAGATGGAGCCCGAAAAGAATGATCAGTGCCCCGGCAATTGGCGCGAGCAGGTTTCGGTTCCGCAGCAAGAACGCGCCGACCGCGCTTGCCGTGGCGCCCATCGTGATGAAGACGGCCGAAAAACCGATCACGAAGGCGAAAGCGGAGCTCAGCAGCTTGCCGCTCGATCCCTCGCCTTCCTTCAGCCGATCGACGCCCACGCCCGAAAGCATCGACACATATCCAGGCACGAGCGGTAAAACGCACGGTGACAAGAACGAAAGCAATCCCGCAAGAAACACCAAAAGCGCAAAGGCTACCATCCGATTCCTCTCACTCCCTCAGCAAAGTTCTCCCGGCCTTCTCGCCGGGTCGCGGCCAAACGGTGATTTGACCATAACCCTTAGACGCATACCAGCAGTTTTTGGTTATGGGAAAGCACGCCGCAGGGGACTCCCGCCATGTGACATTGGAAGCCGCCATCGCGCACAGCCTCCGTACGGCTTCGAGCCGCTAAACGACTGAAAAACCGGCACTGCCAAGCCAGGCGAAACTGGCAGCTCTATTGCTTCTCAAGCGGTGCGGGCCCGCCGCTGGAACCGCGAAAGGCAAGACGCTTTGCCGCTTGCGGTGGCGGGCTCGAAAAATTCTTTCGAGGAAGAGGGAGCGCGATGACACCGAATCAAGTTACCGCCGCGCGCGTGGCCGCCGCTTTTGCAGCCGTCGCGCTGTTCACGGCGGGAGCAGACGCACTGGCCGCCGATCTGGCGGCCGTATTGCTCACGGTAGTTGCAATCGCGCTCGACGGCCTGGACGGTTACCTGGCGCGGACCCGCGGACTCGCAACGCCGCTTGGCGCACAGCTCGACATTCTCGGCGACCGCGTCGTCGAGAATGTCTTCTTCACGTGCTTCGCGGTCTGCGGGCTGATCTCGCTCTGGGTGCCGGTAGTGTTCTTTGTGCGCGGAACGTTAACGGATTTTCTCCGCGGCTTGGCGGCGCGCGCCGGCCGCAGCGGCTTCGGCAGCAGCTCGATGCTGGAAACAGGGTGGGGGCGGGGACTCGTCGCTTCGCGCACGAGCCGCGCCGCCTACGCGACGCTGAAGTGCCTGTGCTTCTGTTATCTCGGCCTGCTGCTCGCTGTGCGCCGTCTGCCCGCAACGTTGCTCGGTGCGCCCGCGGCGCACTCGCTGCTGGTCGCAGGATGGATTGTCACCGGAGCGACCGTGGTCTTCTGCCTCGTGCGCGCGATCCCCGTCGTGTGGGAGGGTCGCCGGTATCTTGCCGCCGCGGAGAAGGCGCCACGCCGCAAGCAAGTCGCAACCGCCGCGGTGACCCAATGAACGCGCCGGAGAAAATCGGCGCATTCTTCGACATCGACGGCACGCTCCTGCCGCCGCCCTCGCTCGAATGGCGGTTCCTCGCTTGGCTGATCGCCCGCGATGAACTCGGCGGCCGGGACGTCACCCGCTGGCTGGCCCAGCTTGCGAAGACGCTCTGGCACGATCCGCGCGGCGCGACGCTCGGCAACAAGAAGCATCTCGCCGGCCTGCGCGAATCTCTCGCCGCGGATTGGGGAGATTCGCGGACTCCCGATTCCTTGCCGCTCTTCGAGCGGGGAGCCGAGCGAGTCGCCTGGCATCTCGGGCAAGGACACCGCGTGTTTCTCGTCAGTGGAACACTCGCGCCTCTCGCGCGCATCATTGCGCGGCGCATTTCGGGACGAGTCGAAGTCCGCGCAACCGAACTCGAACTCTCCGATGCGCGCTGGACTGGCCGGCTCGCGGGCGAACATCTGCGCGGCGAAGCCAAGGCGCGTGCCGTTCGCGCTCTTGCCTCGCGGTACGATCTTGAACTCGGCGAAAGCTACGCGTACGGCAACTGCCTCGCAGACCTTCCCATGCTCGAATGCGTGGGCCGCCCCGCTGCCGTAAATCCAAGCGTGGGCTTCGAACGCATAGCGTGCTCCGAAGGCAATGCCGACGCCCGCAGGACGCCGTCCTTCGGCTGGCAAGTGCACAACTGGAAAGAAGCGCCCCTTGCCTCCGCCGCCCACCCGCGGCATCTCGCTTCCACGGAAACGCGATGAGATTCGAGCGCCCAGCGATCGAGGCCGATCTCTCCGGCGAACGGGCAATTACATGGGGCGCCGGCGAAACCGGCGTCATCGAGTCGCAACCGACGCGGCTTTGGCTCGACGAAGCCCGAGGGGCCTGCGGCGCGTTTGAGTGGATCACGTTTGGCTACCTCGCGTGGCTCGACGCGATCCTGGTTGTGTTTCATCGCAACATCCCTCACGCCGCGCTGTATTTCGCGGTGCAACTCTTCCTGGCCGCGGGAATTGTATGTCTGGTCCGGTCGGCTGCCCGCTCGGGAAGTGCTGCCGTGCAGTTTGCGCGCCACTGGTATCCGCTGCCGCTCTACATCTTCTTTTTCGAGGAACTGCAAGGGCTGGTACACGCCATCTTCCCCGGCTGGTTCGACCGCTGGCTCGTTGCTTTCGACTACGGCCTCGCGGGCGTGCATCCCTCGGTCTGGCTCGCGCGCTTCGCGTCTCCCGCGCTCAACGATTTCATGCAGTTCGCTTACATGACCTATTTTCTCGACCTCGTGATCCTCCCGGCAGTTCTCTACGCGCAACGAGAGCGCCCTGCGTTCTGGAGCGTGATGGTTTCGACCGCCTTCGCGAACTATTCGATCTACGTCATCGCGGTGCTGTTTCCCATCGAGAGCCCGTATCACTCGCTGGCCGCCCTCCAGACAAAAACTCTCGACGGCGGCTATTGCACGGAGTTGATCGGTGTCATCGAGCGCTTCGGCCGCGTGCACGGCGCGGCATTCCCCTCGGCGCACGTGGCCGGTTCGATGGTCGCGATTCTCGCTTCGTGGCGCTACCGGCGGTGGTTGTTCTGGGTCTGCCTGCCGTTTTTCGCGTGCATGTGCATTGCGACGGTATACGGGCGGTACCACTACGTCGCGGACGTGCTCGCGGGCCTCGCCGTGGGGGGGATCGGGTTCGCGCTGGGAAGTAGGCTCGTGGGACGAAACGGAATGGTTCCCGGCGCGGAAGGGTGACGATCTAGAAGATTTTTTCCTGCCTCCGCAGGTTGCCGGCAGACCCGAGGTTCGCAATACGGACGACGATGCTGTACTGGTTCTCGTTCCGGATCGTGCCGAACGAAAAGCGCCGGTATTCGAAGCCGATGCCGCAGCAATCGCCGTTGTAGGTCACTTCGAGGATCTGGTTCTGAAACACCTGCTGCGTGAAGTCGTAGCTTACCCCCGCCTCAGCATTCCAGCCGTGGTGGTTCATGTCGCCGTAGCCGAAGAGCGCGCGAATTTGATTCGAGCGCTGCTCGAAATTCAAAGGAGGCGGCGTGGGATTGAGAGGCAGATTCAGCACGGAAAAGTGCGCGAGTGTTAGGAACGATTCCTTGTAAGGCTTGAGCTTCAGCAGCGTACCGATCGCGCTCAGGCGGTTGCGCACCGGGTCGTAGTTGACGATGAACTGTGTGTCGAAGTGTTTGCCCGGATCGACCCGCAGGTCGCTGACGATCGGAGAAAACTTTCGCGGCGTGTCAGCGAAGGCGAACGGCGTGAGCGCGTCGAGCGTTTGGAAGACGTTCGGTTGTCCCGGCACGAGGGCGCCGCCGAAAGTGGGATCGAAGAAGTACTTCTGGACGAGTTGCCAGGTGATGAACTCCTGGCTGCCGCCCGATGCACGCCGGCGAAAGAGACGCTGCGTGATTCCGTATTCGATTTCGTTCGTGTCGGTGAGGGTTTCGTCCTCGTCGAAACGTACGAAGCGCCCGAAATCGTTCACGCCGTTGACGTACTGATAGACGACGTACGGCTCGATCACGTGTTTCCACTTGATGTCGCCGTCGTCCCAGACGCGCTCGAATATGGGCAGCCGCATATCGAGCGAGAACTCTTCCGTATTGCGGGAAAATCCCTCGTCGATGAACGCGCCGTTCTGCAATTGCCCGCCGTAATACGTCGAGCGGAACGTGAAGCTGGGAGTCACGTTGAGCCATGCTCCGAAATGCAGCGGCATGGCGACGCTCGGGGCGAATTCGCTGCGCTCGACGAACGCCGGTGTCTCGAAGGGCGTCACGCTCTCGCTGCGATGCTCCGCGCCCGTGAACGCGTCAAACGAAAAGTAGAAGGGAAGGCGATTGAAGAACGCCTGGTCGACCGAACTGAATCGGAGTTCCGGCGCGGTTCGGAGCGTGATCGCGGTCTGCGGTGTGGCGCTTAGGTAGTTCTGATAGCTCAGGGCCGCGAGATTGAGGCTGAAGCCGCAGAAGTTGTTCGTCAGAAAGGCCGTGTTGTGCACCTCGGAGTTCACGGCTTGCGTGAACGTCTCGGACCAGGCGAGCCGGAACGTCAGTGAAGTGAGCTGGTCCAGGTCCGCCACGGCGCGCCAGCCCCCCGGCAGCAACGCGGTGAAGAGAAGCTTCGCTTCGTGGCCGCCCTGCTTGATCGGCGGCTCATTCGGTTCCTCGAGGCCGCGGTCGATCACGCCGAAGTAGCTCGATTCGAGCTGGGCGTTTTCCCATGGCCGCATGCGCAGTTGGCCCTTTTGGCTCCAGCCTCGCTTGGTGTAGTCGTCAGCGCCAAGCGTGACGTCCATCCAGTCCAGCGGCGCCCAATAGAATCCTTCCCCCAGCACATAGCCCTTTTGCGATGTATTCCCAAGCTCGGGAATCAGGAAGCCCGTCTCGCGGCGCTTTTCGGCGGGGAAAGTGGCATAGGGCAGATAAAGGACGGGAACCGAAAGCACGCGAAAGTTGCCATTCTCGAGATGGACCGACTTTTGCAGCCGGATCGTGGCGGCGGGTGCGTAAAACTTCCAGACCGGGTGCCCGGGGTCGCAAACCGTCAGCCAGGCCTTGCGAATGCGATAGGTGTTGTCGTCGAGCCGATCCGTCTCTTCGGCCTCGAAATAAAGGGGATTGGGGCTGACGAGGAGCGTCGGTTCGGGACGCCGTTGGATGGCGAACGTGCCGTGCACGTGGTGGAAAACGCCATGCCCCGTGCGCAACTCGTAGCGCGCGTCGTCGGCCTCGACGTGCTGCGTCATGTAATCGAGCTGGACGTGCCCGCGCGCGACGACGACTTGGGCCTGACTGTCGTACTCCACGTGGTCGGCCCGCAGCCGCGCGTTTTGATAGTGTACGTCCACATGACCCTCGGCGTAGAAGGTCTTCCCCACCTCGCGCTGCTGGTCAGCTTCGAGTGTGGCTTCGCCGCCGCTCGTGAGGGATCTCAGCGGCACGGGCCGGACGCCCTGCGCCGGCAGCGAGCGCGCCGCCACGAGGGGAATCGGAAGCAACGCTGCAAAAAGAGCGAGTGTGCGGACGGATTGCGGGAACGGTGCGCTCGGCATCGCGTGAAACAAGCTCAAAAAGAGAGTTGAGCCTAACACGCGACTCCCGCTCCCGCAATCGGCAGCGTTTCCCCACGCTATCCGGCAGTTCTGTTGAAGCTGGAATGAAGGTCCGCGCCTTAAGCGCCGACGGCAGGCACCTTACCCGATGTGGCGATGGCGAAATACCGTTGCCGGAACCACAAAGCCACATTGACAAGGCCGATGAGCGCGGGAACCTCGACAAGCGGCCCGATCACGCCGACGAACGCCTCGCCGGAATTCAGGCCAAAGACGGCGACGGCGACCGCAATCGCCAGTTCAAAATTATTGCTTGCGGCGGTAAAGGAAAGCGTCGCCGTTTTCGAGTAGTCAGCACCGATCTTACGACCCATCCAAAAGCTTACGAGGAACATGAGAACGAAATAAATCAACAGTGGCACGGCGATGCGCAGCACGTCGAAGGGCAATCGCACGATAAGGTCACCCTTCAGACTGAACATCACCAGAATTGTGAACAGGAGAGCTGTTAAGGTCACGGGACTAATACGTGGAATAAATCGTGTCCGATACCATTCCTCTCCTCGGGCGCGCACAAGCGCAAAGCGCGTAAGCATTCCGGCGAAGAACGGTATCCCCAGATAGACAAAAACACTTTCTGCAATTTGGCCGATTCCGACATTGACCAGGCTCCCCTTCAGGCCAAACCATGTCGGCAGCACCGTGATAAAAACCCAAGCGTATACGCTGTAGAAAAGCACTTGAAAAACACTGTTGAACGCCACCAAACCGGCAGCATAGTCCGAATCGCCGGCGGCGAGTTCGTTCCAAACAATGACCATCGCGATGCAGCGCGCCAATCCGATCAAGATGAGACCCCGCATGTACGCGGGTTCGCCGCGAAGAAACGTGATCGCGAGAAAAAACATCAGTACCGGTCCAATCACCCAGTTCTGCAGAAGAGAGAGCGCGAGCAGGGAACGATTCCGGAAGACCTCGGCCAATTTTTCGTAACGAACTTTAGCCAAAGGCGGATACATCATCGCGATCAACCCAACGGCAATCGGAATGTTGGTTGTGCCGATCTGAAAGCGTTGTACGAAATCCCCGGCTGCCGGGATGAAATGGCCTACAGCAACACCGATCGCCATGGAAAGGAAGATCCACAACGTCAAGTAGCGGTCCAGAAATGAAAGCCGCGCGCGCGGAATGGGAGCGCAAACCTTCCCGTCGATGTACGGAGCGGTGGACATTTCTACCTCCGTGCTGCTGCCGGGATCGATCCCCTGGGATCGAGTTTGTATGCTGAAATTGAAATCATGTCCCCGAAATATATCCTCTTAAGCGCAATCAAATGAGACTGACATCTCAAACACACAAGGGAGGTTGGCATCACTGGTGGCCGATGCGGTCGATTTCTTTCTGGATGGCGAGCTTGTCGAGACTCGGAATCGGCAGGCAAAGGAACAGGCTAATGCGTCGATCGAGAATCATGTAGGCCTCGCGAAACGCGCGCTCGATTTCTTCGGGTGTGCCCGTAACCACCGCCGGATCGGGCACGCCCCAATGCGCCGTCATCGGCTGCCCCGGCCAGATGGGACAGACTTCACGCGCGGCGTTGTCGCAAACCGTGAAGACAAAGTTCATCTGCGGCGCGCCGGGCTTGGCAAATTCATCCCAACTCTTGCTGCGCAGTCCTTTCGTGGGCAAGTGAACTAGCTCGATCTGCCGGAGCGCCTCGGGCCGTACAAATCCGCCAGGATGGCTTCCCGCGCTGTATGCGGTAAACGTCGGCCTGCCCTTATGGTTAAGGATCGCTTCGGCCATGATCGACCGCGCCGAATTCCCAGTGCATAGAAACAGTACGTTATAGCGCCCTGGCATGGCCGTCATCCCTTCGTCCCTGCAACGCGTAGCAGCAGTCGGTCTTCATCTCATCGCGGGGAATCAGCCCTTCGCGAGCCCAGCGCTCGCGCACGAGCAGCACGTCTTCCGTCGATGCCACCTGAATCCCCATGGCGCGCCTCCTCCCACACATATATCTGCACATGCAGATATGTTGAAGGCTACCGCACCATAATATATATGTCAAGGCAGATGTGTTGTATACTTTGGCCATGCCAGGGAAACGGAGCGGCAGCTCTCTCGACCATCTCTTTCGCGCCCTGGCGGACCCGACGCGCCTCCGGCTGCTCAATCTGGTCGCGGACCGGGAAGTGTGCGTCTGTCATTTCGTCAGCATCCTGCGGATCGGCCAACCGAAAGTCTCGCGTCACTTGGCGTATCTCCGCAGGGCGGGAATCGTGGCGGCGCGGCGCGAGGGAAGATGGATGCACTATCGCCTGGTGGTCCCCGGCGATAGCGCGGCTGCCGGCATACTGCGCGTGACGCTCGAGCATTTGAAGAACGTGCCCGAGATGCGGCGCGATCTGGCCCGTCTCGGTTCGGCATGCTGCGCGCCGGAAAAATTTGAGGTCCTGCGGCGGGCGCCCCAACCGGTTGCGGTCACCTCCGGCATGAGCTGAGGTATTCCGAGATCCTCGCTACCCCGGAGTACCTCATAAGCGACACGTGAATGCCACCAAGAGCTGTGCGCCGCGATCCGGCGTGCTATTATTCCGGCGTTCCGACACTGGGAACCTCCGCAGCGCAAAACAGACCAGTGATACGAATCTGCTCGAAGTGTGGCGCACTGCTGCTCGAAGACACCAAGGCTTGTTCCTTCTGCGAACCCTCTCTCGCGGAAAACGACGAAGTCTTTCAGCCGGTAGCCGCCAGCGAAAGCGCATCCGAAGAGTCTGCCGAGCCCGAATGGCGCCGCGAGGTCTCGCGGCGGCTCGCACAATACCGCGCGCGCCATGGGCGGCCGGGTCCGGACGACTCTCAATCCGGGCTTCCCTTTCGTGAACCGCCTGAGCCCGCTGATCCTTACTCCGAAGGAGAGGCGCGCGAGCGCCGGCGTCTCCGCACTGCCGCGCGTCAGAGGCCGACTGAGCGCGTCGAAATCTGCATCCAGCCCGAGCTCGATTTCGCGAGCGCTGCGGACGACCGCGCGCGCCCGCAGACGGCGCTTGTTCCGGTGGCGAGCCTCGCCGAACGCCGCTGGGCCGGCGCAATCGACGCACTGTTCCTCAGTTTGACCTGCGCGGGATTCCTCGGATTGTTCCGATCGCTCGGCGGGCAGATCGTGGTCGACAAGCCGGGTGCGATCGTTTACCTGATCGTGGGCTACCTCTTCTACGCGTTATATTTTTCGCTTTTCTCGACGCTTGCGGGCGCGACTCCCGGAATGCAGCTCCGCGGCCTGAGCATCGTTCGTCTCGACGGCAGTTTGCCGGATACGCGGCAGCTCTTGTGGCGGAGCTTCGGATATCTTCTCTCCGGAGCCACGCTGATGCTCGGGTTCCTGTGGGCGTTCTGGGACGAGGACCACTTCACATGGCAGGATCGCATCTCGCAAACCTACATCACCGCCGCGGCCCCGATTTCCGGCTTCGATTCGCTGGAGATGCCCGACGCCCGGCACACTTTCGCCCACAAGTAGGCGCGCGGCGGTACGTCAAATCCGGTGAATCCGCCCGGCCGATGCTATAATGAGTTTTTGGCAGCGCTTCGTGCGCATCCACCGGGGCGGGAAGAGGGAAACGAGCATGAGTTCTTCCACCAGAAACGTGGTCATTGTGCTTTCGGCTGTCGTCTTCGGCTTCGTCGCCGTCGGCTACGTCCGCGGCCGTTCCTCGAACGACAAAGCCTTCCGCGCGCTCACCGTCTACAGCGAAGTGCTCGAGCACATCCAGCGCGACTACGTCGACGAACCGAACATGCATCAGGTGACCAGTGGCGCACTCCACGGCCTGCTCGATTCGCTCGACGCGCAGTCGAGCTACCTCAGCCCGCTCGAATACACCGACTATAAGGAGAAGAGCGCGACCGCCGCCAAGGCCGAGGCGGGCGTCGCCCTCACGAAGCGCTTCGGTTACATCAGCGTCGTCGCCACCCTTCCGGACGGCCCCGCGCAGAAGGCGGGCTTGCACATTGGCGACGTCATCGAAAAGATCGGTCAGTTCACCACCGGACAAATGGCCATCGGACAGGCCCATCTTCTCCTGACCGGCGAACCCGGAACGACTGTTAAGCTCTCCGTGATCCGCCGCGGAAAGACCGAGCCGCAAGAGATGGAAATCACGCTCGCCAAGCTGGCACCGCCCAAGGTCATCGAGGAAAAGCTCCAGGGCGACGTCGCCTACCTTCGCGTTGCCGAATTCGACGCTGGCACCACGAAACAGCTTCACGACGACCTCGTGCAGTTGCAGCACGATGGCGCGCACAAGTTGATTCTCGATCTGCGCGATTGCGCCTTTGGCAGCGACGACCAGGGAGTCACGGCCGCGCAGTTTTTCGTTCCATCCGGCACGATCACATCGCTCAAGGGGCAGGCTGCCGCGCCCCAGGTTGCTTCCGCCGACCCGTCGAGGGTCGTCTGGACGCAGCCGGTCGCCGTTCTGATCGGCAACGGAACGGCCGGCCCCGCGGAAATCCTCGCCAGCGCGATTGCGGATAACCATCGCGGCGAGACCGTCGGCGATCGCACCTACGGCGTCGCCTCCCAACAGACTCTGATCCAGCTTGACGATGGCTCGGCGCTGATTCTAACCATTGCGAGCTATTACACGCCCGCCGGCAAGGAAATCCCGGTAGATGGTGTCGTGCCCACGGACCCCGTGCGGCCTTCGCCGGAAGATCTCGCGGCCTCGGACGACCAGTATCCTCCCGCGCCGTCCAGCTCGCTCACCGATCCTGTGGTCAAAAAGGCACTCGATGTCTTGCAGGGCGCGGGCGCTGCGCAGAAGGCCGCTTGACGCTTTGTTGAACGACGCTTCCTTGTCGAATGCAGCATCCCTGCGGAGTCCGCTCTGAGCCTGTGAGAAGTTCGTTTCGCGTTGCTCGATCGAGTACGCTCGCGGTCCTGATCGCCCTCCTCGCTGTTTCTCTTTCCGGCTGTGGCAAGAAAACGCTCTCCACCACGGAACTGCGCGCCGTCACGGCGGAAATCGTCACCGCCGCCCAGCGCGTCACCGCCCGCCGATCGGAGATCACGATCCGCCCCCAGTTTCAGCCGTCGTGGACCGGTGGACGCGGCCGGCTCGTCGCCGACGACATATTCGTATCGCTCGATAATCCCTCGCAGGCGGACATTCTTAAGGACGCGCTCGCTCCGATCGCGCGCCGCCACAAACTGTCGCTCGCTGAAACTTCCTCGCCGGGCGTAATCCGGTTCGATTTTGCGTTCCGCGGCAATCGCACGCACACCATTCATGTCGTAACACCGCTGATCGCCACTCCGCGCGCCCCGGCAGGGCATGCCGCAGGAGACTGGCGGCTCGCGATCATCCTGGACGATCTGGGCCACGACCGCTCGTCCGCTGATTCGCTCCTTGCGCTGCCGTTCCCTCTCACGGTATCCGTGCTGCCGCATCTGCCCTTTTCCACGGAAGTCGCCGAAGAGGTTTATCGCCGCGGCGACCAGGTCCTGCTGCACCTCCCGATGGAATCGGAGTCCGATGGTGCGAAGTCTGAGGATGTCGAATTGCGAGTGCGGATGAATCGCGATCAGGTGGCCTCGGCGCTGGCGGGAATGCTCGATGCGGTGCCCCATGTGGTGGGAGTCAACAATCATCAGGGGTCCCGCGCGACCGCCGATCCCGCGCTGATGGACACTTTGATGCCGCTCCTGCGCGATCGCGGGCTCTTCTTCATCGACAGCCGCACAACCGCCGCCACCGTCGCTTACGATGCCGCCGAGCGTTCGGGCGTCCCTGCAGCGTCCCGCAAGGTTTTTCTCGACGATACGGTAACACGAGACGCGATTCTCGCGCAGCTCGAACTCGCGGCGCGCGATGCCCGTCGCGACGGCTCGGCCATCGCCATTGGTCATCCCCATCCTGCGACCATTGCCGCGCTCGCCGAAGGCGTCCCGCGCCTCGAAAGCAGCGGCATCCGGCTCGTTTTCGCGTCCGATCTGGTTCATTAATTGTTCGCCTGTCAGTTCGTACAGTCGAAGGGAGGCAAAGGGACTGGAACCAAATCTGTCCGGCCGTCCTATATCCCCGGCCGGGCGGGAACGTTTAACCTTGCCTTGCTCGCCCTCACACTTTCTGGGTGCAGGGCAAAGAAGGAACCCATGTCCCACTGGATTGGCACCACCTCACCGACCGACGCCGGCATGAACGATTTCAAGGAATGTCTCAAGCAGCTGCGCGACGGGCACGCGCAAGACGCTCTTCTTTACGCGCGGCGCGCCCTGGGCGCTGCGCCCAAGAACCCGTTCTACCTTTCCTACACGGGCCTGCTCGCAGCCGTCGCCGAGAGGCGTTACGGCGATGCGGAAGCGCTCTGCCAGGAAGCAGTCGGGATGCGGCACAATCACGCCCAGCTCTACCTGAATCTGGCCGAGGTGTATCACCAGTCCGGCCGGACGCCGGAGGCTATTGCGACGCTCGAAAAGGGTCTTGTTTCTGCCGGGCGCGATTTCCGGATTCGCCGGGCGCTCGAGAGGATCGGTACGCGCCGCGAGCCGGTGCTTACGTTCTTGCACCGCAGCCACCCGGTGAACCGAACGCTCGGAAGGTGGCGCCACCGCTTCACCGGGCCGTCGCAGGCAGCCTGAGTCGCGCGCGCTTCCGAAGGAATTTTCCCTGTGGTTCGGGATGGGCCATCCCCCTGGCTCATTGGCCCGTCCCGGACTCCCCCTTCCGGCGGCGATCAGCTCTGTCCCAGCGGCAGGAAATACTGCGTGCCCTTGACGGGCTGGCGCAACCGGCGCAACAGCTCCTGCAAATCCTCGTTGCGTTCCACGAAGTCGATTTCGCTCGTATCCACAACCAGCAGGTTCGAAGCCGAGTAGCGGAAGAAGAAGTGTTCGTAGCCGCTCGCGACGGCTTCCAGGTATTCCGGAGAAATCTCCTTCTCCGCCGGGTCGCCTTTCTTCGACACGCGCTTTCGCAGGACGTCCGGCTTAGCCTGAAGGTAGATCGTCAGGTCCGGCGCGGGAACCGAAGGTGCGAGCATGTCGAAATACTTCTCGTAGAGCTTCAGCTCTTCGTTGTCGAGGTTGATGTACGCGAAAATCTTGTCCTTCTCGAAAAGGAAGTCGCTCACGATCGGCGCGGCGTCGTCCTCCGGCCGCGTCTCGATCAGGCGGCGGTGCCGCTCGTAGAGGAAATGCATCTGCGCGCGAAACGCCGCGCCGGGCTTTTCGCCGTAAAAATCGGCGAGGAAGGGATTGTCTTCGCAATCGAAGACGCGCCGCGCGTGCAGCCTCTCGGCCAGCACCTTCGCGAGCGTCGATTTGCCCACGCGGATCGGCCCCTCGACGACGATGTATCGCGGCGCCTTGAATGCCGGTTCGCTCGGCGCCCCTTTGAATGATCGCTCGGCCATGGCGCGCGATTATAACAGACGCAAACAACCGCCCTCGCCGCGCGGCGTTTCAACTGTCGGCCATCTCTACCCGTCACCGAATCGCAACACGTGTAGCGATTCGAATTCCTCCTAACATGCACTCCCGAAAGGTTTTCCGGAGCGGTCAATGCACCGCCGATTTGCATCGTGTGATAGCGTGGAGGTGAGCATATGAATCACGATAAAGAAGTCGGCTTCAAGGGTATCGCGGGCCAGGCGGCACACCTTCCCCCGCGCGACGCCGAACCTCGGCCGTATAACATCCAAAATCGAATCGCTACACTGTCGAGTAGAATCGCTCGGAAGTCGCTCAAAACACGCCACCTGCATTTTTCGAATCGCTACACTGCAGGACCCCTTCGCGCGCCGTTTTTGTCCGTTCCGGCCGCGTTCATTTTTCTGTTTTCCTTTCTCGTGCTGCCTGGAGTTCCGTCCGCCGCTGCCCAAACCAACGTGCCCGGGAGCTTCGCCGTAGACTTGCGCGATTTCGTCGCCACGCCATCCGTCTCGGGTTACGAACAGGAGCTGTCGGAAAAAATCCGCAAGGAGATCGCGGCGCTACATCCGGTCGCAGACAATTTCGGCGACGTGATCGTCACAATCGGCGGCGGCGCACCGCGGCGCCTCATCGTCACGCCGATCGACGAGCCCGGCTTCGTCGTCAGCGGAATCACCGACGACGGCTACCTGCGTCTCCAGCGCCTCCCGCAATCTGGACTCCCGCCAATTTTTAATGAACTCTACTCCGCGCAACCGGTCAGAGTCGGCACCTCAAACGGAAAATGGATCGACGGCGTTGTCGCCGGACTTTCCATCCATCTGCAAAATGGCCGCGCGAATCCGCCGAAATCGAGCGACATCGAGAATATGTACGTCGACATCGGCGCGACCTCGGCGGCCGAGGTGCGGAAGGCAGGTGTGGATTTCCTTAGCCCCGTCGCCATCAACCGGCGGCTCGCGGGCCTCGGCGAGGCCGCCCTAGCTGGCGCGTCCGTCGGTGACAAGTTCGGCGCGGCGGCTTTGGTCGAGCTGCTCCGTGAAATCGACCCGTCGAAGATCAAAGGCACGCTCATCGTCGCATTCGTCGTCCAGCAACGGACCGGCGCGCGCGGTTTGCAGCGCGTCCTGAACACCGTGCACGCCGACGAAATGATCTACGTGGGCCGCCTTCTTTCAGGCGGTGCCGTCCCCGGCATGCAGGGCGTCCATCGCGCTCCGCGCCGCGAGCCCGGCAGCGGTGTCTTGCTTGGCCTCGGAGAGGCGAATGGCATCCCCGGTGGTTTCGCCGCGGATCTCAAGCAACTCGCCGACGCAAACAAAATTCCGTTCGCCACGGACTACTCGGCCGGAATCATTCCGCCGAGTTATCTTCCCGCGCCGGCCCTTCCGGCGCGGTGGGTTCACCTCGGAATCGCAACCGCGTGGCACGATACGCCTGCGGAGGAAGTTGATCGTCACGATCTAGCGGAGCTTCGCGGACTCCTCGAGCTTTACGCGCAGGGCGCCGATTTCCCGGTCCGAGCTCCAGGACCTAAAGACGCTCTTCTTGATCTACGCAGTGCGCACGAGCACGAACCCATCACCGAGCTCTTGCGCGAACTCGTCCAAACTTACGGTGCGAGCAATCACGAGGGACCCGTCCGTGAGGCCGTAAAAGACCTGCTGCCCGAATGGGCAAAACCTGAGACGGACGATGCCGGAAATTTGATCCTGCATCTCGGCACTGCTCCCGCCGGCGCGAAAGTGCCGAAGATTCTCGTCGTCGCGCACATGGACGAAATCGGCTTCCAGGTGAAATCGATCTCGAACGATGGCCGCCTCGAGGTCGAAACGCTCGGCGGCATGGATTTGAGCTACTACGAAGGCCATCCGGCTCTCGTGCATACGGCGACTGGAGACCGCGACGCAATCATGGAGCTGCCTCCCAAGTGGGACGAGGCAAACTTCGAATGGCCCACCGAAGCGGAAACCGCGATCCGCGTCGATGTCGGCGCGCGCAGCCCTGAGGAAGTCGCCGATCTCGGCATACACGTGGGCGACTCAATCACCATCCCGAAAAAATACCGCCCGCTTCTCGGCATGCGCGCGAATGGCCGCAGCTTCGACGATCGCGTTGGCGACACCGCCTTGATCTCAGCCGTTTGGGAGCTCGGTGGCCCGCTGAAGGATCGCGACGTCACCTTCGTCTGGTCCACGGGTGAGGAAATCGGCCTCGTGGGCGCCGGCGCACTCGCGAAGCGGCTCGCCGCCGAAGGCCGCGAGCCGGATTACGTCTTCGCCGTCGACACGTTCGTCAGCTCCGACTCGCCGCTCGAGTCAAACCGCTTCGCCGATGCGCGGCTCGGGAAAGGTTTCGTGGTCCGCGCCATCGACAATTCGAATATCGCGCCTCGCGACTCCGTCGACCGCGTCGTGCAGCTCGCGCGCGCCAATCAAATCGCCGTGCAGTATGGCGTCACGAGCGGCGGCAACGACGGCTCGACGTTCGTTCCTTATGGTGCTGTGGATGTCGCTCTCGGCTGGCCGCTGCGCTATTCGCACTCGCCCGCCGAAGTGATCGACACGCGCGATGTGGACTCGCTCGCCCGCATCATCGCCGCCGTCGCGAAAAGCTGGTAGCCACGCGCTGCCCGACGCCGCGGGATTTGATTCCTGGCGCGCGGTGGTATACTCCCCCGGTCACCGCGACAATTGAAAATCCCCTCCCGCCGCACCCCACGCGGACGCAATCGCGCACGGCGAGAATTCGAGGTAGCGACATGACGCAAGCAACAGCAGCGAAGAGCAATCCTTTCGATCCCGCGCTCTTCAAATCCGAAGCGATTTCCACCGAAACCCTCGCCGCCAACGAGGCGTTTCGCAAGGCGACCTCCGGCGGGCCCGAGTGGTGGGACATCGGCGCGCCGGCGTTCCGCGAAATCCGCACGAAGGGCGGCGGGCCGTTCCCGCCGATCGTCCACTCGGACAAAGCGCGCACGATCCTGGTCGACGGCAAGGGCGGCCGCAAGATCGCGCTGAACGTCATCGCGCCCGAACGCGCAAGGGGCGTCTACCTGCACATTCACGGCGGAGGCCTGGTGTTCGGCGGGGCGGACCAGCAAGACCCGATGCTCGAGCGCATCGTGCAGAATACCGGCATGGCTTGCGCGAGCGTCGAGTACCGCCTCGCGCCCGAGCATCCCTATCCCGCAGCGTGGGACGATTGCGAAACCGCCGCGCTCTGGCTCGTCAAGAACGCCAAATCCGAATTCGGGACCGACATCCTGACGATCGGCGGCGAATCCGCGGGCGCCACTCTTTCGGCCGCGACCCTTCTCCGCATGCGCGACCGCCACGGCTACACCGGCTTCCGCGCCGCGAATCTTTCCTACGGCAACTTCGATACGTCGATGACCCCCAGCCAGACGCTGACTCCCGAGAAAGGCCTTCTCGTGGGGAAACAGAGCATACAGAAATTTGCCGAGGCCTATCTTCCCAAGGGAACGAACCCGCGCGATCCGGACGTCTCGCCGCTCTATGCGAATGTGAAGGGTCTCGCGCCTGCGCTGTTCGTCGTCGGAACGCTCGACCCGCTCCTCGACGACACGCTCTTCCTCTACGCGCGCTGGATTGCGGCGGGCAACGACGCGGAGCTTGCGATCTATCCTGGCGCGCCGCACGCGTTCAATCTGTTCCCGATGCCGCTTGGCGCGCCCGCGAACGCGCGCATCGATGCGTATCTCTCGCGCGCCATTTCGTAAGCATGTAAGCAACAAGGGGCGCGGATTCGGCCTGATTCGGGCGGTCCTCGCGTTTCCGATTCTTCGCGAGACTCAAATCCATAGTCACTACGCTGGATCTGCGTTCGTTGGATGCAGTGAGGAACCCGTAGCTTCATCGGCGACCGGCGCAGGCATGCGCGATGGCTGAGGTGGGATTGACAGGCGCATGCGGGAGGTTGTGCGCGCTCCTCGCCAAGCGCCGAAGGCTTCCTTTACGAGCCTAGAGATTATTCGCCGATTTTCGGCAATCGATTTCAACCATGAGAACCGACCCATCTGAGGAAAATAGATCCCGCGGAAACAGAGACGCGCCAAAAAGATGTTTATTTGATAACCCAACGGCTTATCATTCAGCGAATCAACAGCGCTAGCCACTGCCTCGGGGCTGTAGGAACTCGTCCACCCGTGCTTCACCTCCGCATGAGCTTGTTCGATGGTCATCTTCAGCGGTGTGTGGGCCATCTCAAAGGGTACGAACTCCTGCCAGTGCTTCGGCCGCGTCAGCCTCCCTGCGGCCTCGAGCCGTTTGTAAAGCGGCGTCGCAGGCAGGGGAGTAAGTAGGCCGAAGATGGGCAGCCCTGGCGGCCAGGTGCGAATCTCCTGAAGCGTCCGCTCCGCGACGCCTGGCGTGTCGTTGTCCATGCCGAAGATGAAAGAGGTGATCGCATAAACGTTGCGCTGGGCGAGCCGCTCGAGCACGGCCGCATACTCACCCGGCTTGTTGAATCCTTTGTTCACGCTCGCGAGGTTAGCGGGGTCGATGGACTCCATGCCGATGAAGACCCACTTGCCGCCCGAGGCGGCAATGAGGTCCACGAGTTCCTCGTCGCGCAACAAATTGGCGCTGATCTGGGCAACCCAATTCACCTGCGCGCCGGCCGCGATAATGTCGCGCAGCAGCGATTTCGTGCGTTTGATATTGATTGCGAAATTATCGTCGATGAAAAAGACGGCGATCTGACCGCCCTCGCTTCGAGCCCGAGCTTTCAATAGCAGCAGTTCGTTCACCACGCTTTGGTTCGTGCGAAACCGGATGGAGTCGCCGAAAAAGCCTGTCACCGTGCAGAACTCGCACCCATAGGGACAACCGCGCCCCGACTCGACCGGAATAATGCGAAACGTCCCCCATCCTTCCCCCACGCGCCTCAGCAGCGGTGTCGCGATCTTTGGAACCAAATTGAACTGGCCGAGATCGATTGAGTCCCAGGGGATCTCCGGATATGGCCGGAGAGTGGGTTTGCGCTCCTGGCCAAGCTCATCCACCGGAGCGTAAACATCCTTCAGGTGGCCGCGCGCGGCGTCCTCGACGATCTTTGGCCATGTTTCATCGGCTTCACCGAGGGCCACAGCGTCTGCATGGCGCGGACCGCCGCTTCGACCGAGCGCCTCATCGGCCATTTCTGTCACATGAGGTCCGCCCATCACGACCGGTACTCCCGTCGCGCGGACCGCGTCGGCCATCCGGTAGGCCTTGGCAATCATTCTGGTCATCGCGCCGATACCAACGAGTCCAATGTTTTGTTCGCGCACGAACCGCGCTATGCCCGCTTCATCCATCGGCTGTGCGTTGCCATCAATCAGCAGCACTTCGTGGCCGCGTGGAGTCAACGCCTGGAGAAGAAACATCCAAAGATGCGGCATGAAATTGCGCGTCACACCGTTGTCCGGGTTATACAGTAAGATCTTCACGTTTTCCTTTTTCTGTCGTCTTCGGGAAGTGCTTCATGAAGGCGCGCTCTAGACTTCTTCTCGTTGATCGGCTCGATGTGGGTGTTCTTGATGGCTGTTCTGCGAGTTTTGATGGGACATTCGCGCTTAAAGGCTGTGACGTTGCGGCACGAAATCACGTGGCCTCAATGTACCATCCTCTGCCTATGATCGGAAATGAAAGGAAAGTATGGTGGTGTCCTAATTAGGGCACTAATTTACTTGACTCATCCACGGTTTTAGTGTACCTTTAGCTCATGGAGAACAAGACCATGGGTGAACCAAAGAGCCTTCAAGAAGCGATTCTTTACTTCTCGAATCCTGATAACTGCCTCAACTACCTTGTGGCGCGTCGATGGCCGAAGGGTGTTGTCTGCCCGACCTGTGGCTCCGAAAAGGTCTCGTTCAACGCCTCGCGCCGCATCTGGCAATGCAGCAGCCATCATGCCAAGCGGCAGTTTTCCGTGAAAGTCGGCACTATCTTTGAGGACTCGCCGATCTCTTTGGACAAGTGGCTCGCGGCAACTTGGATGTTGACCAACTGCAAAAACGGAATCAGTTCCTACGAAGTCGCCCGTGCGCTGCGCGTCACCCAGAAGTCGGCGTGGTTCATGCTGCACCGCATTCGCCTCGCCTTGCAGGATGAATTCTTCGGCAAGAAGGTTGGCGGGAACGGGAGCGAGGTCGAAGTGGACGAATCGTTCATCGGCGGCAAGGCCCGCAACATGCACATCAGCGAACGCAAGCGGCGCATTACCGGAACTGGCGGAAAGGGCAAAGCCGTTGCGTTCGGAATCTTGGAGCGCGGCAAGAAGGTTCGCGCCGTGGCCGTGGCGGATCGCCAGAAGGAAACCGTGCAACCTGTCATCAAAAAGTACGTGCAAGCGGGAGCCGCGCTCTACACCGACGAAATGCTCGGCTATCGCGGACTGGAAGCCGAATACGCGCACAAGGTTGTGAATCATGCGGCGCAGTACGTTGACGGTCGCATCCACACTAACGGACTCGAAAACTTTTGGAGCCTGCTCAAGCGCGGCATCAATGGAACCTATGTGAGCATCGAACCTTTTCACTTGTTCCGTTACCTCGATGAACAGAGTTTCCGCTACAACAACCGCAAGCAAAATACCGATGGCGACCGTTTCAGCATCGCCGTCTCGCAGATCGTCGGCAAGCGCCTCACTTGGAACGAACTCACCGGCAAGTCGGAGTCAGAAACGTACCTCAATTAAGCGCCAAGGCCGGGGAAAGCGGGTCAAGACTTAGCGCGCTTTTTCCTCTTTCGTTGCCGCTGATATTTCTTCTCCCGTTTTTGCAATTCCTTGTGCGAAACAGAGAGAAGTTTTCCGACGGTCGCATCGAACTTTTGGAATTCCGAGTTGTCCGTCACGGTTTCTCGGGACATTTGATCTCCAATCGTAATGTTAGGTTTCTCCCTTTCATTTTTTCTGCGATCTCGCGTAGAAGACTGTTGAACTGTGTAAATTTCTCAAATTCGCTGGTATTTCTATCCATTCCCCACTCGGTTTGGCAATACGGACAAGTTTTCTCTACATACTTCATCAAGAGTTGCTGAGGCGTTGGGATATTTTCGACGGGAACTATGGTCGCTGCATGACAGCGGGCACACTCATATTGGATGGCAAGAATATCGGATAACTCTACAAGACACCTGTGCTCGAATTTCATAACGCACTCCTACTTTAGAAAGCTCGCAAGGGCAAGAATGCCCCCAAATATTGACCACACGACGAACCACCAACAAGCGAAGCGAGCAATTCCGCGCAATTCGACGCGCACCACATTGACCTTATGCGTTTTGTCTTCATCTATGCAGAGTCTGAAAGCCCTTTCAGTCGTGACCTCTGTTTTCTGTTCCGGTTCGGCCATATTGCCCTCCTACGGCCAGCTTACATCCATTCAGCTCCCCGGAAATCAGAGCAATCCCTTGCTCCTGAGAAATTTCCCAAACTCGACGGCACCAACCAAGCGACCGTCTTTTGAGTTCTTAATTATCGCGGAAACTAAGAATCTAGCTCTGTCTCTCGTATAGACACAGCCTGGAATCTTATTTGGTTTCATGTGTCCGAATATCGGACGACACCACAAATCTTTTTTCCCACCGCATTCATCGAGATACTTGCCCATTGCAAAGGCTAAGAAATCGCTAGGCTGTGTCAGGGATGTAGCATCTTTTGGAACAAACTCGATGCTATTAAACCAGGGGCAGTAGGGGTCTCTGGCTGCCATCTTAGCGAAGACTTCAAAAAGACCGCGGGCCAATGGTTCGTAAGTATTTTGCTGCTCGCAAACAATCTTAATCTTCCCGTGTGCTGGGACTTGGCTGTTGAGAGTAACAAAAATTCTCAGCAAGTCCATGACATAACCGCAGAGTCTTTTATTGAAATCCGATTCGCCTGCCACAAGATCTAGATAATCGCCAACTTTGACTGCACCGTAGACGGGGCAGAGACCGTGCTCAGCGGGAATCGGCCCCAGTCTGGCAAGTAAATCCCTTACCAGCTTTTTGGCACCCCTTGCGTTCCATCGAAGGCCGTTCATGTGGAGAGCCTTTCTGTTTCCCAGACCCGCCTCCCACGCAGATACAAAACCATTCCATTGATCTTCCGTTCCCCAGAAACCGGCAACGACAGCATGACCGGGACCTACGTGTTGGCTTTCGTCGATGTACGTGGTTATGTTCAACATGAGGTCAGGCTTGTTATCATGCGGCGTCTCGAAAAAACTTGCGATGGCGGGGCGAGTCACGACGCACCCCCGCCAAACTCATTGTGCGCATCCTCTGCCTTTTCGGTACCATGCTCGCAGCCTACGCTTTTCGCGTGGATGAGGCAAGTAAGTTGTTGCCCTAATTAGGACACTACCGAAAGTATGGCGGAGGGTGGGATTCGCAGCCCCGCGCCGTATTGAAAACAGGTAAGTTACTCAATTTTCAGCACGCATGATACTCAGCAAAATCACGATTTGGGCAACCTCCGTACGTATTACGTACGCGAAAAATTGGGTATCGGAAGCTCCCCGCGTGCTCAGTTCCGATTCAGGTTCTCGCTCATGAATCGGATCACCTCACAGCGTTGAATTCGCTTCCCGAGCCACACTCTGTTATAGCCAGGGGATTGGTTCGGCACGGGAAATGGCACGGCGCTGTGAGTACGATCCCCCGTTCCAGTGGCTGACGGGGTTGCAGGAGGTGAACTGCCACACGCTGGCGGATTTCCGCGTGGAAAAGCAGAAGGAGCTGGATGAACTGTGCACCCAGGTGTTGGCGGCGCTCAGCAAGGAAGGGCTGATCACGCTAGAGGCTTAGGCGAACGGTCGTTGCGAAGTCAAAAGCGCGATCGAGGACCCTGATGGTCTTATCGATTCCGGTACTCGACCGAAAGCTTCGAAGTCACTCGGTGACTTCAGCAACTAAGACCTTCGCAAAATCAAAGGTCGCGCAATCCGGCGGGCGCGATCCAAGAAAAGCAAGCCCTTCGGTTTCGCCGATCCAAACAACGGGAACGGGGATTAGCGCCTAGCCGATAGCTCTCTTCTTCCGACGAGCTCAGGCAAGGTCGAAGCGATCGAGGTTCATCACTTTGTTCCACGCCGCCACGAAGTCTTTCACAAACTTCTCCTTAGAGTCCGCGCACGCATAGACTTCTGCAAGGGCGCGCAGCTCGGAGTTCGACCCAAAGAGCAGGTCGACACGTGTGCCGGTCCATTTGACCTCGTTCGTCTTCCGGTCGCGCCCCTCGTACACGCCTTCCGAGCCAACTGACGGCTGCCATTGCGTGCCCATGTCGAGCAGGTTGACGAAGAAGTCGTTGGTCAGCGTCTCCGGCTGCTTGGTGAAGACGCCGTGTGTGGACTTCCCGGTATTTACACCTAGGACGCGCAGACCGCCGACGAGAACGGTCATCTCAGGCGCTGTCAGCGTCAACAGTTGCGCCTTGTCGATCAGCAGCTCCTCCGCTGATACGCTGAACTTGGCCTTGAGGTAGTTGCGGAACCCGTCCGCGACCGGTTCGAGATAAGCGAAGGACTCCACATCGGTTCGCTCCTGCGACGCATCGGTGCGACCGGGCGCGAAGGGAACGGTCACGTTGTGCCCCGCCTTCTTTGCCGCCTGCTCGATAGCAGCTGAGCCGCCGAGGACGATCAGGTCGGCAAGCGACACTTTCTTGCCGCCGGACTGCGAAGCGTTGAACTCCTTTTGGATCGCTTCGAGTTTCTGCAACACCTTCGCCAGTTGCGCCGGCTGGTTGACCTCCCAGTCCTTCTGGGGTTCAAGACGGATGCGCGCGCCGTTCGCTCCGCCGCGCTTGTCGGAGCCGCGGAAGCTTGCCGCCGAAGCCCAAGCGGTCCCGACCAGCTCCGAGATGGAATGTCCCGATGCGAGAATCTTGGCCTTGAGATCGGTAATGTCCTTCGCGTCGATCAGCTTGTGATCGACCGCCGGAACGGGGTCTTGCCAGATCAGCTCCTCCGCCGGGACCTCCGGGCCGAAATAGCGCGAACGCGGGCCCATGTCGCGGTGAGTGAGCTTGAACCACGCGCGGGCAAACGCGTCTGCGAACTGATCTGGATGCTCGTAGAAGCGCCGGGAGATCTTCTCGTAGACCGGATCGATCCGCAAAGAGAGGTCCGTGACCAGCATGGTTGGCGCGTGACGCTTCGACGGGTCGAAGGCATCCGGAATTGGCGTGGCACCGCCTTTCGCTTGCCACTGATAGGCGCCGGCCGGGCTCTTGGTCAGCTCCCATTCGTAGCCGAACAGGTTCTCGAAGAAGTGGTTGCTCCACTTCGTTGGCGTCTGACTCCAGGTGACTTCCGGGCCGCCGGTGATCGCGTCTTTGCCTTTGCCTGTGCCATAACGGCTCTTCCAGCCGAGGCCCATCTCCTCAATGGGCGCTGCCTCGGGCTCGGGGCCAACAAGCTTCGCATCGCCGGCGCCGTGGGTCTTGCCGAAGGTGTGACCCCCGGCAATGAGCGCAACCGTCTCCTCATCGTTCATGGCCATGCGCGCGAAGGTCTCTCTGATGTCCTTCGCAGCAGCAAGCGGATCCGGCTTGCCGTTCGGCCCTTCCGGATTCACATAGATGAGACCCATCTGCACGGCGGCGAGCGGATTTTCGAGCTCCCGGTCACCCGTGTAGCGCTTGTCGCCAAGCCAGGTGTCCTCCTTGCCCCAGTACACGGCTTCGTCGGGCTCCCACACATCGGGGCGCCCGCCGCCAAAGCCGAACGTCTTGAAGCCCATCGACTCGAGCGCGACATTGCCGGCGAGGATCATCAGGTCGGCCCAGGAGATTTTCCGGCCGTATTTCTGCTTGATCGGCCAAAGCAGCCGGCGCGCCTTGTCGAGGTTCGCGTTGTCCGGCCAAGAGTTGAGCGGCGCGAAGCGCTGTTGTCCGGCGCCCGCGCCGCCGCGTCCGTCGCCGATGCGGTACGTGCCCGCGCTGTGCCACGCCATGCGAATGAAGAGCCCCCCGTAGTGGCCGAAATCCGCCGGCCACCAGTCTTGGCTGTCCGTCATCAGCGCGTGGAGGTCCTTCTTCAGCGCTTTGAAGTCGAGCTTCTTGAACTCTTCGGCGTAGTTGAAGGCCTCGCCCATCGGATCGGACTGAGGCGAGTTCTGGCGAAGAATCCTGAGGTTCAGCTGGTTCGGCCACCAGTCGCTGTTCGACCTCATTCCAACATTCGTGGTCCCGTGCATGACCGGGCACTTAGCTTCGGTTGACATGGTTTGCTCCTTCCTTCCGATTAGTCAAAAAATTAGTCAAAAGAACTGCGACGAACTGCGAACCCATCCCGGCTTTCCCATTCCCGCAATCGCTGGCGGCCGCGCTTGCTGACGCGCGCCATTCAACCGGTATCCACACGCCTTCGAAACCTAACGGGAAGCGTACCGAGGAGCGCACTTCGTGCAGAGCCCCCGGAAAATGAGTTCGCATTCGCGAAGAATCCGCTTGCCGAGAGAGCGCGAGGCAGGCCTGGGCACGTCGTACCATTCGATGTCCTCAACATTGCCGCAGCGGTCGCAGATGAAGTGGTGATGCTGCATGCCTTTTGCATCGAATCGCGCGGCGCGCCCCTCGACGGCCACTTCACGCACCAAACCCGCCTGCACCAGGTCCCGCAGATTGTTGTAAGTCGTGGCCCTTGAAGAGCGTGGATCCACGTGATTCACGGCTTCGAAGATTTCCGCAGCCGTGGGATGCCTGTTGCATTCCATCAAGAATGCCATCACGGCATAGCGCTGCGGCGTGCACCGCAACCCGCTGCCCTCCAAGGACCGTTTAATCGCCTTGGCGTCCATTAAAAAATTAGATTATGTCTAATGTGAGATTTTGTCAAGACTTATGCTTTGGTTGCTACTGCGAGCAGAAAACTGGCGGATGCCGTATCAGACACGCAAGAAACGCACCATCGCGTTTCTTTATGCTAGATAAGCAGAAATTTGGCGGAGGAGGTGGGATTCGAACCCACGAGACCCTTTCGGGTCTAACGGTTTTCAAGACCGCCGCCTTCAACCACTCGGCCACCCCTCCGATGTTAACTCGCATCGCCATGGTAGCTTACAGCGAGTCGGCAGACAACGTAACCGCTCGCGTGGCTGAAACATCACTCCCTTAGTGATGTCCGTCACAGTGAACCCGCTCCTATCTTGCCAGACTGTTTCCATGGCATTGCACGCAAGCCTGCTGGCGATGCGCGGCACCGGGCAAACGGAGACACAGAGGGCACCTATGGCGCGTGCTGCAGCGATTCTCGACGGAAACGAAGCGACGGCGTCGGTAGCCTACCGGCTCAACGAAGTGATCGCGATCTATCCCATCACCCCTGCATCCCCCATGGGGGAATGGTCGGACCAGTGGAAAGAGCAGGGCCGCAAGAACATCTGGGGCACCGTGCCTACGGTGGTCGAGATGCAAAGCGAGGGAGGCGCGGCCGGCGCTCTGCATGGCGCGCTTCAGGCCGGGGCGCTCGCGACCACCTTTACCTCGTCTCAGGGTCTCCTGCTGATGATCCCCAACATGTACAAGATCGCGGGCGAGCTGACAGCCGCAGTGATTCACGTCGCCGCGCGGACGCTGGCCACCCACGCGCTTTCTATTTTCGGCGATCACAGCGACGTCATGGCAACGCGGGCCACCGGCTTTGCGCTGCTGTCTTCGAACTCCGTTCAGGAAGCCGCCGATTTCGCGCTGATCGCGCACGCTGCCGCTCTCGAATCGCGAATCCCTTTCCTGCATTTTTTCGATGGCTTCCGGACGTCGCACGAACTGAACAAGATCAACACTCTTTCGGATGATGACCTGCGGGAGCTAATCGATGAAGACGCGGTCCGCCGGCACCGCGAGCGCGCCTTATCGCCGGACCATCCGGCCCTTCGGGGCTCGGCGCAGAACCCCGATGTGTTTTTTCAGGCGCGCGAGGCGATCAATCCGTTCTACAGGGCCTGCCCCACAATCGTGCAGGGCGTTATGGACCGCCTGGGGCAACGCACGGGCAGGAGTTACCGCCTGTTTGATTACGTGGGCGCGCCGGACGCCGAACGCGTGATCGTCATGATGGGCTCCGGGACTGGAGCCGTTGAAGAAACCATCGATTACCTGCTGCAACGGGGCGAAAAGGTCGGACTGCTGAAGGTCCGGTTGTACCGGCCCTTCGCAGCCCAGGCATTTCTCGCCGCGCTTCCGAAAAGCGTCCGCGGCGTCGCAGTCCTGGACCGCACGAAGGAGCCCGGAAGCCTGGGCGAACCTCTTTATCTCGATGTCGTCACGGCGCTGGCCGAATCGAGGGCGGCGGATTCGGCGCCGCAAACTTTCCCCCGCGTGCTGGGAGGCCGGTACGGTCTCGCTTCAAAAGAGTTCACGCCCGCCATGGCCAAGGCCGTTCTTGATGAACTCAAGCGCGCGACGCCAAAGAACCACTTCACGGTCGGGATTCACGACGACGTCACGCAAACCAGCCTCGAGTACGATCCTGAATTTTCCACGGAAGACCCGCAGACGGTCCGGGCGCTTTTCTACGGACTGGGCTCGGATGGCACGGTCGGCGCGAACAAGAATTCGATCAAGATCATTGGGGAGAGCACCGGCAATTACGCACAGGGCTACTTTGTCTATGACTCGAAGAAGGCGGGTTCCGTCACGGTGTCCCACCTTCGTTTCGGCCCTCATCCCATTCGGTCGTCCTATCTCATCAGCAAAGCCAGCTTCCTCGCCTGCCACCAATTCCACTTCCTCGAGCGGATGGATGTTCTGGCGGCCGCGGAACCCGGCGCCGTTTTTCTATTGAACGCGCCGTTTGAACCCGCCGGCGTTTGGACCGGCCTGCCGCGGTCGGTACAGGAAGCCATCATTAACAAAGGTCTCAAGTTTTACGTCATCGACGCGTACAAGGTCGCTCGCGAAGCAGGGATGGGCAACCGCATCAACACCATCATGCAGACCTGCTTTTTTGCCATCAGCGGGGTTCTGCCCCGGGATCAAGCAGTCGAAGCCATCAAGAAAGCCATCCACGACACCTACGGAAAACGAGGCGAGGCCGTCGTTAAGAAAAACTTCGCCGCGGTGGATCAAGCCCTAGCCCATCTGCATCTCGTTGTGGTGCCGCCCAGCGCGACGAGCGGGTTCGACATCCTCCCGCCGGTCGCGCAGCGGGCTCCGGACTTCGTCCGCAACGTGCTCGGCGCAATCATAGCGGGACGCGGAGACTCCTTGCCCGTCAGCGCCATGCCGGTGGATGGAACGTTTCCGACAGGTACCGCCAAATGGGAGAAGCGCAATATCGCGCAGCAAATACCGGTCTGGGACGAGCAACTCTGCATTCAGTGCGGCAAATGCGTGCTGGTCTGTCCTCATACAGTGATCCGCGCGAAGGTTTATGATTCTTCGCTGCTTCAAACCGCTCCTTCGACTTTCAAGTCCGCGACGCCGCGCTGGCGAGAATTTGAAAGTCTGCGCTACACGCTCCAGGTGTCTCCGCAGGATTGCACCGGATGCCACCTCTGCGTGGAAGTCTGCCCCGCAAAAAGCAAGAGCGAGACGAAACACAAAGCCATCAACATGGAGCCGCAGCCCCGGCTGCTCCAGGCGGAGAGCGCAAATTGGGAGTTCTTTGCGGAACTGCCGGACTTCGACCGCGACCGTCTCTCGCACACTCAGGTGAAGGACGTGCAGCTGCTCGAGCCTCTATTTGAGTTCTCCGGCGCCTGCGCCGGGTGCGGCGAGACACCCTACATCAAACTCCTCACTCAGCTGTTCGGAGACCGCCTGTTGATCGCCAATGCCACGGGTTGCTCGTCCATCTACGGCGGCAACCTGCCTACCACGCCCCATACGGTCAATGCGCGGGGCCGCGGTCCCAGTTGGTCCAACTCCCTCTTCGAGGACAACGCGGAGTTCGGGCTTGGCATGCGGCTCGCCGTGGATAAGCAAGCCGATTACGCGCGCGATCTTGTGGCGCGGCTCGCCGTGCACCTGGGCGATACGCTCGGGGCCGGAATCCTTACGGCTGGTCAATTGAGCGAGCGGGAGATCGAAGCTCAGCGCGAGCGCGTGGTCGAACTGAAGAAGAAGATTGCTCTGCTCGATTCGCCGGAAGCGCGCGACTTGCTCGCGGTCGCCGACGCCCTCGTCCGCAAGAGCGTCTGGCTTGTCGGTGGCGACGGCTGGGCGTACGACATCGGCGCGGGAGGGCTCGACCACGTGCTCGGGTCGGGCATGAACGTCAGGGTGCTCGTGCTGGATACGGAAGTGTACTCGAACACGGGCGGCCAGATGTCCAAAGCGACTCCACGCGGCGCCGTTGCAAAATTTGCCGCCGGGGGAAAACAGACCGGGAAGAAGGACCTCGCCATGGAAGCCATCAGCTATGGATCCGTGTACGTCGCGCGCGTGGCGATGGGCGGCGGGGACACGCACACCGTAAGAGCATTTCTCGAAGCGGAGGCCTATGACGGGCCTTCCTTGATCATCGCCTACAGCCATTGCATCGCCCACGGGTACGACCTGAGTTTCGGGATGGAACAGCAAAAGGCAGCCGTGCTCTCCGGCTACTGGCCCTTGATGCGATACAATCCCGCGCTGCTCCGCGAGGGGAAGAATCCATTTCAACTCGATTCCAAGGCGCCGAGTATCCCGTTGCAGCAGTATGCCTATCAGGAAGCGCGTTACACGATGCTCGCACGAAGCCATCCCGAGGCCGCGCGTGAACTTCTTCGACTGGCTCAGGACGACGTCGAGCAGCAGTGGCGCGTATATTCAAACCGCGCGGCGATGTCCGGCCCCGCGGAAAGACTGGAAATCGTGCCCAAGGAACCAAAAGAAAATGGCGCGGCTCCAGTGGAAATCCGGAAGGAAGCGGAGGAGAAATGACCGACATCACAACCACGTATCTCGGCCTCCCGCTGAAATCTCCTCTCGTTGCGTCGGCCTCTCCCCTTTGCGGGTCGATCGACAATATCCGCCGCCTCGAGGACTCCGGCGTGGCTGCGGTCGTGCTCCCCTCGCTGTTTGAAGAGCAGCTTGACCTCGAAAGCCATGCCGTCGATTCCGATCTTAGCCGCGGCGCTGAAAGCTTTCCTGAATCGTTGAGCTACTTTCCGGATATGCACACCTACAACCTCGGTCCCGATGAATATCTCGACCTCGTCCGGCGCGCCAAACAGAGCATCGCCATTCCCGTGATCGCCAGCCTGAACGGCGTTTCTATGGGGGGATGGACTCGCTATGCGCGCTTGATGGAGCAGGCCGGAGCCGACGCGATCGAGCTGAACATCTATAGCATCATTAGCGATCCGCGCCTCGGCAGTTCCGAGACCGAGCGAAACGACTGCGAGTTGGTGCAGCAGGTGAAGGGGAACGTTAAGATCCCCGTTGCCGTGAAGCTCTCTCCCTTTTTCAGCGCGATAGCCAATATGGGCAGCCGTCTGGACCAGGCGGGAGCGGACGGGATTGTCCTCTTCAATCGTTTTTACCAGCCGGACTTCGATATCGAAGAGCTGGAAATCGTGCCCAGCCTCACCCTCAGCACTCCGCAGGAACTGCTGCTGCGCCTTCACTGGGTCGCCGTTCTCTTTGGCCACGTTCGCGCCGATCTGGCCGTCACGGGCGGCGTTCACAGCGCGCGGGACGTGCTGAAATCGATGATGGCCGGCGCGCACGTCGCGATGATGACGTCCGCGCTGCTGCTGAACGGAACCGGGCACGCGGCCGCGGTTCTGAAGGAACTGACCCGGTGGATGGAAGAGCACGAGTACGAATCGATCCGGCAGATGCGCGGGAGCTTGAGCCGGCGCTCCGTTGCCAATCCGGCGGCATTCGAGCGCGGCAACTACATGCGCGTTCTCAGCTCGTATACGCTCCGTCCGCGGGCTACTTGAGTATCTCGACTTCCGTATCGTCGCGCCTCGATTCGAGGAAGTCGGCGAGCTGGAGCTTCAGGTTGCCGGGATTGGTGGCGTAGGAAAGCCCCATTTCGAGGTCGATCACGCCTGCGCGAATCGCCTTTTCGATTTCAGCGTCGAAGCACTGCATCCCTTCGGAATCGCCGTCGCGGATCGCGTCGAGGAGCGATTTTCCTTCGGTTTCGCCGCGCTCGACGTACTCGCGGGTGCGCAGCGTGGACTTCAGAATCTCGAAAACGGCGAAGCGTCCGCTGCCGTCGCGTTTCGGAATCAACCGCTGCGAGATGATGTAGCGAAACGCCTTCGCCAGGCGGTTCCGGACGGCGTCCTGATCGCTCAGCGGAAAAACGCCGATGATGCGTTCCACTGTTTTCGACGCGTCGGTGGTGTGAAGCGTCGAGAAGACGAGGTGGCCGGTGTCGGCGGCCTCGAGCGCGACTTCGATCGTCTCCTTGTCACGCATCTCGCCGACGAGGATCACTTCCGGCGCCTGCCGCAACGCCGCGCGCAGCGCGAGCGCGAAGCTCGGCGTGTCGCTGTGCAGCTCGCGCTGATGGACCGTAGCGCGCTTGTGCATGTGCAGGAACTCGATCGGGTCTTCGATGGTGATGATGTGGTACGCCTTCTCTTCGTTGATCTTGTTCAGAATCGCGGCGAGCGTGGAGGATTTTCCGCTGCCCGTCGGGCCAGTGACCAGCACGATGCCGTTGCGCAGTTCGGTGGCTTCGGCGAGCTGCGGCGGCAGGTTCAGCGCGGCGAAATCCGGGACGGAACTGGGAATCACGCGCATCACGATCGCGCAAGTTCCGCGCTGCGTGAAGACGTTCACGCGGAAGCGCGCCACCTTCGCCAGGCTATACGAGATGTCACACGAGCCTTCGTCCTTCAGCTTTTGCAGCGCCTGCACATTTCGCCCGATCAGGTCGCCGGCGATTTGCGCGGTGTCGTCCGGAGTGAGCACTCCCACGCCCTGAATTTTGAAGGGCACAAGCTGGCCGTTCGCCTTCGCCTGCGGCGGGCGGCCAGGAGAAAAAATCAGGTCGCTCGCCTTCGGATTCGCGCCGAGAATTGCGGCGATCAGGCTCGGCGTCGGGATGCGTTTTGCGGCGGCGGGCTGCGGCGGAGCGGCGGTCGGTCCAGACGTTGACGATGGCGGCTGCGGTGCGTCCATTGGGATCATCCTCCCCGGGGTCGCCTGGAGGAGGGGCCCAGACGCGTTCAGGAACAACCATTATCGACGACGGACGCGCTCGGCGGCGCAGGAACGAAGAAGCCTGTTTCCAAAGGGCGAACCCCGGCAGAGATCGCTCGTCGCCGCCCGAGCGGCTCAACTCGGGATGAGGATATGAAAGCGCGCCGAGGTTTGCAGCTGAGCGATGGAATTTGACTGCGGGCGGAGGCGGGTGGGCGGCGCGTTGCCAGGGATTATCGGTGGGCGCGGCAAACCGTGAGCGGCGTTTGCGTCGTGGCGGCGTCACTTGACGGAGGCGAGGAAGGAGTTGGCGAGGTCGCGGGTGCGGGCGGCGCAGGCGGGATCAGGGTCGGAAGCGGAATCCGGCGGCGCGAGGACGGCGTGAAAATATTCCGAGGCCTTGGCGTTGCGGCCAAGCTCGGCGTTCAGGTTGCCGGCGAGAAGCTGGAAGATTGCATTGCGAGGATAGCGGGCGACGAGCGACTCGGCAGTGGATAGCGCGTCCTGGTAGCGCTGGTCGTAGGACCGGAGATTCTTGGCCAGGTAGAAGCGCGCATCGACGGAGAGAAAAGCGCCGCGATCGATTCCGACCTGCATCTGGCGGATGCCTTCCTGTTTGTTTCCCCCGGGAATACCCATGAAGAAGCGCAGGATTTTCGCGATGGCCGAGAGCGTGTCGACGTAGTAGTTGTAAAAGCCGAGGCCGGCGGTCGCGTCGGCCATGTCCGGATCGAGCTGGAGGGCGCGGAGAAATTCCGTCCGGGCGGCAACGCCGGAGCGGGCGGTGTTGCGGCGATCCTCGCGCAAGCTATACAGGCGAGCCTTGAGGCCGGAGCCGAGTCCGGCGTAGACGTGCATCTCGGCTGTGTCGGATTTGGCGAGCTGGGCCTGGGCGAGCGCAATCGCTTTGTCCGCAAGCGCGAGATAGGCGTCGTCTTGCGGCTGCTTTTCGCGGTTCCATGCGTCGATCTGACCCCACTTGATTTCGCAGGCGGCGCAGTAGGTCTTCCACCAGTTGGCTTCGGCCTCCAGCAGATAGCCAACGGGGCTTTGTGGCTGCTCGAGTTCGACATTGCTGGCCGTGACGATGGCGGCGTCGGGGTTGCCAGCGTAGATCTGGTCCAGTGCGTGCGCAGCTTCGGGCGAAAGAGTGATGCCGCCCGCGCGAGCGGCGGGAGCAAGGAGCGTGGCGAGAAAACAGATGAAGATGCAGGCGGACGGTTTCATGCGAAGAGAGATCTCTCGCTGCGCTCGGGATGACAACGTGCGGGTTGAGTGGCGCGGAGCCAAGGTTGAGCGCCGGGCACAGCATCCCGACCGAGTCGGGACAGGTGCTGTGGCCCTACGGAGAAAAATCCGCGGTACCAGAAGGCTGCGTTTCATTTCACTCTCTTCACCCAGCCGGCGAGCCAGGCCGCAGTGACGTACATCGTGAAGCATTCGAGCGCAAAGGGCAAAAAGCCGAGATAGCCCGGCGCGGGCATCTCGAAAATCTTCCACTGCTGGAACATAGGAAACGTGTAGTGCCATTTTGCCGGGGCCCAGTTGTTCCAGAATTCCCAGAGCCAACCGCAGATCCAACCGGAGTAGAGAAACCCGTAGAAACGCCGCGAAAAACCCTCCGAGAGATCGCCGAGAAAAGACGGCAGTCCAAGATGGCGGTTCAGAGGATCGAGGAGAAGGATGAAGCCGATCCAGATGAGGATGAAAAGGCGGGCGGCGATCCGCTGCGGAACGACGAGCGGAGCAATCAGGCAGATGGCGCCGCAGGCGATCATCGCGCGTTCCGCCACGGCGGAGATTGTGCGGGGTTCGCTCGGTAGCGGCGGCAGGAGCGCCTGGACGAGGTCGGAGGTCTCGAAGATCGCGGGCGTGATGGTGGCGAACGACCAGGCGTAGCCGAGGAGCGCGGCGGGCCAGGCGACCGGCACGCCGACGTAGGTCCAATTGCGGAGGCGGAAATTGTAGGCCTCGAAGATCAGCCAGAGCGGAATCGAGAGGAGCGCCATGCGAGCGAGCGTGAGCGGGGCGTCGTTGAGGCGAGAGCGGCCGGTGATCGCGAACACGGCGGCGTCCGCGATGAGAATCCAGGCGCTCCAGACGACGGGCGTGAAGTAGGTCGCGACCGGGTCGATGCGTCGAAACATCAGCCACTCGGCGGCGGCAAGCGTGAAGAGGCCGAGCCAGCCGTGCGGCGGAAATGGCCGCCGGCGCCGCGCCCGGAAAAATCCCACGAGCAGCAAGGCGACTGTGGCGGCGGTGGCGCCAATGCCGATGTTGGTGGCGAACATGCGCGCGGCGCGTCCCTTTCGGCTTTCGACGATATGGTAACGCAGTGGCAGCAGTTTTCGAGCGGGTTGCCGCCCGCTTTCTTGCTATGCTTTGCGCGGCTTTTGCAAGAAGAAAAGCAAGTCCAGGCCTGAGAGAAACTACAAATGGGCGAAGCGATGCCGAGCATTAGGGCCAGGCACAGCATGCTGCGCCCCTACAGAAGAAACGGCGCGGCGGGACGACGCGGAAGAGCCCGATGAGCGAACCGGAAAAACTCGAACGCGGGCTGGGGCTGGTCGAAGCGACGTCGCTTAACATGACGTTCATGGTCGGCATCGGGCCGTTCGTGGTGATTCCGTTCGTGATTCAGGCGATGCACGGGCCGATGAGCCTGCTAGCGTGGGCGGTGGGAGCTCTACTGGCGCTTTTCGACGGCTGCATCTGGGCAGAGCTTGGCGCGGCGATGCCGGAGGCGGGCGGAAGCTACGTCTTTCTGCGGGAAGCGTACGGGCCGGGGCGGTGGGGGCGGCTGCTGTCGTTTCTCTTCATCTGGCAGACGCTTTTTCAAGGGCCGCTCAGCATCGCGTCTGGCGCGCTGGGATTCGCGCAGTACTCGTCGTACCTGACGGCGAAGTCGAGCCGGCTGGCGGCGATGATGGGCGCTCTGGGGTCGCACGGGGAGAACGTGATCGCCGGGGCCGTGATCGTCCTGATCGTGGTACTGCTCTACCGGCGGATCACGGAGATCGGGCGGATCTCGGTCGGGTTCAGCGTGGTCGTGGTCGGAACGATTCTATGGATCATCTGGGGCGGCGCGAGACATTTCGATGCGCACCGCGTGTTCGATTTCTCGGGCGCCGATGCGAGTTTTTCGTGGTTGCTCTTCGCGGCGCTCGGGCACGGTACCGTGCAGACGATCTACAGCTATCTCGGCTACTACAACGTGTGCAACCTGGGCGGCGAGATGAAAGACCCGCAGCGCAACATTCCGCGCGCGATTCTGATCTCGATTCTGGGCATCACGGCGCTGTATCTTGCGATGCAGGCCAGCATCCTGAACGTGATTCCGTGGAAAGAAGCGGCAGCGTCGAAGTTCATCGTGAGCACGTTCATCGAACGCGTCTACGGAAGCCAGTGGGCCAGCCTGGCGACGGGGCTGATCCTGCTGACGGCGCTCGGCTCGGTGTTTTCGGCGATGCTCGGATACTCGCGCGTGCCGTACGCGGCGGCGCTGGACGGGAACTTCTTTTCGATTTTTTCGCGGGTGCATCCGACGAAGCACTTTCCCAATATTTCGCTGCTGGCGGTGGCTGCGGCCGCGATGGTTTTCAGCCTGCTGTTCAGCCTGATCTCGGTGATTCGCGCCATCCTGGCGATGCGCTGTATCATCCAATTCGTCGCCCAGGGGGTCGGTTTGATTCTGCTGCACCGGCGCTGGAGGGGCGAGCGGCTGCCGTTCCGGATGTGGCTGTACCCGCTGCCGGTCGTGGCGGCGATCATCGGCTGGGTGGGAATTTTCGTTGCGACGGGACGCAAGCCGATGCTGGCTTCGCTTGCAGCGGCGACAACTGGTGTGGTTGTGTATCTGGCGCGCGCGCTGTGGATGCGGCAATGGCCATTCGAGGAGGCCCGGTGAACCACTGGATGAGTCGTCCGGCAAAGAGATACGCGGTGGTGCTGCTGGCGGCGGCCCTGGCAATCGTGGCGGGGATACCGGCCGTGCATGTTGCGGCGCAATCGCTTCCCGAGACGGTCGAGGCGATCAACAAGGCGCGCGTGGCGACGCGCATTCTCTACACCACAGCGCATCCGGACGATGAAACGGCCGGCCTGATCGCGTATCTGGCGCGCGGACTCGATGCGGACGTCGCGATGGTGCAAATCACGCGCGGGCAGGGCGGGCAAAACGCCATCGGCCCGGAACAGGATGGCGAGCTCGGAGTGATTCGCACGACGGAACTTCTGGCGGCGGGCCAACATTACGGCGTGCATCAGTTTTTCACGCGGGCCGTCGATACGGGCTTTTCCAAGAGTGCTGCCGACACGATGAAGGCCTGGGGCGATCTGCCAGTCGAAGACATGGTGCGCGTGATTCGGACGTATCGCCCGGACGTGGTGATCAACGGATGGGGCGGCGTGCATTTCGGGCACGGGCAGCACCAGGCGAGCGGAATCTACACGCCCGAAGCCGTGGCGGACGCGGCCGATCCCACGAAATTTCCCGAGCAGATCGCCGAAGGGCTGAAGCCGTGGAAGGTGAGGCTGGAACTGCGTCCCGCAGGCTTCGGTTTTGGCCCTGCCGCACCGCAAGCGCCGGCGGGCGCCGTCCAGCTTCCGATCAACGAGGTTTCGCCGCTGTGGGGAAAGAGCTACGTTGAAATGGGAATGGAGGGGCACGCGCAGCACCGTTCGCAGGGCACGCCGTCGTTTTTCGGCAATCCGTTTTTTCGCCGGGCGGTGCCGCTGGTGACGGAACACGGACAAGAGGCGGGCGGCGGGTTCGATCCGAGGCAGCTGGCGGAGCCGATCACGGCGCTGGCGGAGCGCTTTCCGAGTTTGCAGGCGCTGATGGCGCCGGCGCTCGCGGCGGCCGATCAAGATCTCGCGGCGGCGGCGAAATCGGCGCTCGCGCTGGACCGCACAGCAGCGGCGAATTCGCTGGCCGGCGCGGGCAAGGAGATCGTGGCGCTGCGCGAGAAGGTACCGAGCGCGGGAGGCGACGACAGCGCCGCCGCGACCTGGGAGCTCGACGGGGTGCGCGAAAGAATCGACGCGGCGCTCGCGGACGACATCGCGCTTCCGATCGATACGCAGGCGGACCGGCACGAGCTGGTGGCGGGCGAGAACTTCACGGTTAGCGTGAATTTTCTCGATCAGCCGGCGGCACCGCTGAAATGGACCGTGGACGGATCGAGCTTGCTGCTGCCCGAAGGGTGGAGCGCGACGCTCGACGATTCAAAGGCGGGAAGCAACAGCTATCGCTTCACGGTCGCAATTCCCGCGGGAGCCAAGCCGCCAAGCTCGCCGGGCGACACGATCCTGCCGTTCCCGCCACCGCTCGTGAGACTGTGGCTGCACGCGACGATCGACGGCTACGATTTCACGATCGCGAAAACCGTTGAATCGGCCGAAGCCAAGACCACCGGCATCGAAATCTACCCGCTCGAACTGGTTCCAGCAGTGACGCTGACGGCCGAGCCGGCGCAGGTGATGGTGCCCGCAAAGCGGGTGGCGGCTCCCGTGGACTTGCTGGCGCGGGTGCGCTATCACGGGACAAAACCTGCCACCGTTTCGGTGGGTCTTGATGCGCCCGCGGGATGGAACGCGCAGCCGATCGCTCCGCTGAGTTTTTCGGGCGCGGGCGACCAGCTGATTCGCTACGTGGTGACGCCCGCGGCGAAAACCGAGCCGGGGGCGTACGCGCTGCACCCGTACGCGCGGCTGGGCGATGAAACCTTTCGCACGTCGCTCGAGCTGATCCCAACGCTGCCGACGCGCGACTGGAGCGAACCGGATGACGCGACGGTGCACGTGCTCGATCTAAACGTGCCGGTTGGGCTGCACATCGGCTACGTGGCGGGCGAAAACGATCCGCTGCCCGAATCGCTGCGGCAGATCGGCATCCAGGTCGATCTGCTCGACGAGGTGGCGCTGGCGTTCGGCGACCTGAGCCGCTACGACGCGATCGTGGTCGGCATTCGCGCCTACGAATTGCGTCCGGACGTGATGGCGGCGAATGCGCGGCTGCTTGATTACGTGCAGAAGGGCGGCACGCTCGTGGTGCAGTACGAGCGGGATTTCGCGTGGAACAAGCTGCTGCCGGCGCCGTTTCCGGCGAGAATGGCGGACCAGGCGGCGCGCGTGACGAATCCGAACTCGCCGGTGCGTTTTCTCACGCCGGATCATCCGCTGCTGAACGCGCCGAACAAAATCACGATGGACGATTTCAAGGGCTGGGAACAGGAGCGCGGGCTCTACTTCTGGGGAACGTGGGACGCGAAGTATCAGCCCGTGCTGGGGCTGACCGATCCTGGAGAGCAGGAAGCGACGGGCGGGCTCGTCTACGCGCGTGACGGCAAGGGCGTCTACATCTACACGGGACTTTCGTTCTTCCGCGAACTGCCCGCCGGAGTGCCGGGCGCTTACCGGCTGTTCGTGAACCTGCTGAGCCAGACGCGGCACGCGGCCTCGCGCTGAGCGATCCGTTTCGCGGCGCGTGTGCCTCCTGCGAAACCGGCTGCGAGCGGCGGCGTTTCGCGCTTTTCCCTTCGTGCTATGCTGCGAGCCGATCAGGAGGGAAAGCGAATGAGGAAACACACTGGGGGATTCACTCGCGCGCGCTCGCGCCTCGCCGCTGCAATCCTAATTTTCGCGGTTTCATTCGGCGCTTCATCGTCCGCGCGGGCGGGACAGAAAAACAAGAAGTCGAAAGACGCGGACGCCTCCAGTCAAACAGCCCAGTCCACGCCGCCCTCGGCCGCCGGCAACGAGATTGAAGAGGACATCGGAGAGATGCTGGCCGCATTTCAGCTGGGCAACGTCGAGATGATGCACAAGTATTATGCGGACAACGCCACGTGGGTTCGCAGCACCTGGGACCCGCCCGTGGTCGGCTGGCAGAACTATCTAGCTATCTACAACCAACAGCGGGCGGCATTTCAGGGGATGCAGATCGTCCGGCGGAACACCTACATCTTCACGCACGGGGACGTTGCCTGGGCGACATACCAGTGGGAGTTCAATTCGCTGCTGAACAACGGGCAGTCCTATACGACGCGCGGCCAGACGACGCTGGTGCTGACCAAGTCGGGTGACAACTGGCTGATCGTGCACAATCACACATCCGGGAGCACGGCGGCGGCACAGCAGACACCGGCTCCCGCGAAACCGTAGGGGGCGCCGGGCGCGCGGCGATCAGAAGCTGCGGAATCCCTGGTAGAGCCACATTCCGGCAATGACGGCGAGCAGGCCTCCCGAGAGCACCCAGAGAACGAGGATCGGGCGGCCGAGCTGCTCGATTTGCGTGACGATGGCGCGCTGCTCGCTGGCCATCTGGTCTGCCGAGGCATCGAGGAAAATCTGGTCCTCTTCGCGGTTCGCGAGCACGCTGCGGTAGATCAACCCGCAGATCAAAACCGCAGTGACCACGCCCCAGACGATGAGCAGAATTTGAAGCGTTCCCATGGTTACCCCCTCCTCCCGCAGCCGAAAGGCCGACAACCAGCCTGGTGCGGGTTCCTTCGGTTCCCTGGCGATTTTGGCGGAATTATAGCACTGCTGGGAGGAAGCCGGGATCAAGCCGGAAGGGCGCTCACCGCTCCCCGGGGAACTGGATGCCCCAGAAATTCCGGGCCGGATGATAGATCTCGACACCCAGTTCGAAAAGGCCATCCTGCCGCTGGTCGCGCGCGGAGATCACGCGGAACTCACGCAGCTCGTGCGAGGCCTCGTGCAGAATTTCAATGTGGGAGCCAAGCTCAAGCAGGAAAGGCACTCGAAGCAGCGCGCCATAGCGGCTGACCGAAATGGCCTCGGCCGGCGCGCCGTGCAGATCATCACCGGCTTCCTTGGAGAAGACCTTCAGGGCGATGCGGATCGGGATGCGGCTGGAACGGCGGCGTTCCAGCACTGCGCGGGCGGATGCCATCTTGAGCCTCCTTCTTCCCCGACCCCTCGGCAGGGACTCTATGCGTCCGCAGCGATGCGGGTCAATGGTACTTCGCCGGGGCAGTAGCGGATCAGTTTACGGCTCTAGTCGTCGAGGGGTATTCCGTGCGACCTGGAAAACGAAAGCTTGTCCCAGTATCCACGCTGGAATGCGATCTTATCGTGCTGCACGTGGAAGAAGCCGCAGCCACGCAGACCCTTCGGATCGCGCCACTCCAGAATGGCCCACTCCCCATCCTGAAAGAGGTTTTCGACTATGCAGGTCATCTCCGCCGCCGCAAAACCCCTTTTCAACATCTCGCGGATTGAACTGCGACCCTTCACCGGGCTTTCAGCCACCTGATGATTGATGGCGTCCTCTTCGTAAAGCGATGCCAGAGTATCCACGTCTGCCCTATTGAACGCTTCGACCCATGCGCGCACCAACTCTCTCGGTTCCATTCGAGTAAAGTACCCGATCCTGCCGGGCGGTTCAAACCGAGCCGGTACGCGCGCAGGGCCGTGCGTTTGACAAACCATCGGCGGAGCGGCAATATGGTTTAGCCTCGTTTTGCTGCATGATTTGCCCAAGTGGCGGAATTGGCAGACGCGCTAGCTTCAGGAGCTAGTTCTCGCAAGGGAGTGGAGGTTCGAGTCCTCTCTTGGGCACCATTCACTGAAGGTACTCACAGCCGGAGTAGTGTTTCCGCTAGCCGTTAAAATCGCTCGCTAGGAGAAGTGCGGGAGGCCGATGTGGAGGAGTTCGGCCGGCGCGCTGGCGATCGCGGTGGCCTTCTCTTCCTCGCCGACGTGGATCGTCCCATGTTGCTGGAAGGCCTGCGCTCCGACGGCGCCGGAGCCTTTGATGACAAAGTAGATTGAATTGTCATCGAGGCGCAGAGTTGCGCCGGGCCGGAGTTGGTAGAGTGCGATGCGCGTATGGCGCTCGGAAAACTCGCCAAGAAATTTGCAACCCACACCGGGTTGGTCCGCGAGCGGCGTCCAATCGAAACTTTCCGGATCCATGAAAACGGGACGGAGATAGCGCTCGCCGGGGTAGACAAGCGGCCGGCCGTTCACCTGCTCCCAGACAGCCTCGTAAGCGTCCTTGCTGATCTTGCCGCCATCGGGCTTGAGGCGCGTGTAGACGCCTTTGGCGAACGTGCCGTGCTTGGCGAGTTCGGCGGCGGCCCGCTCGTACTCCTCGGCCGAAATATAACCGCTGCCACTCGCGCCGCCGAACTGCAGGACCAGCGTCGTGCTTGGTGTGGGACCCGACTGCGGCCCGTAGTACGTGCCTTCCGGGAAGTACGCGACAAAACCGGGCTTCATGGCGCCGTCGGTTGCGAAGTCGAAATCGCCTTCGAGCTGATAACGCACCTGATCGAAATTGTGGCGATGCCGGGGCGAAGAGTAGGTCGGCGTGGACGAAAGCTGAAGGGAGAAGTTGCCGGGCGTTCCGGGCTCTCCCACGAGAAGGCGGCGCGTGCGCAGAGTACCCTCGCGCACGTGGGGCCGCTCCACGAGCGGAACGCTTTCGAGACTGATCACCTGCGCCATCGAGTTCCTTCCTTCCACCTATATTTATTTTACATCAGCGCGAAACCGCAGCCGCTGAACTCAGAGAAGCTGCGTGGGCGCCAGCGATGCGTCCGAAAGTCGCCGAGCGCAGCACGGAAGTCCCAGCCGGATAGTGGTGGTAATAGAGGCCAGTGACTTCGCCGGCGGCGTACAACCCCGGAATCGGGACGCCAGCGGGAGTGACCACGCGCGCCGCGGTATCGGTGCGAATCCCGCCGAAGGTGAACGTGATGGCGCAGGTGAGCGGATAGGCAATGAAAGGGGCCGATTCGAGCGGGAAGGCCCAATTGGATTTCGGCGGCTCTATGCCACGCGCCGAGCGGTCGTCGCGCGTGTGAGGATCGAACGTGCCGGGGCCGATCGCGGCATTGTATGCGGCGACGGTGCGTTCAAGCGCCGCGGGATCGAGGCCGAGGCGCGCAGCGAGTTCAGCGATCGTGCCGGCGGTGACCGGCGGCTGGTCCGTGAGAATGATTTTATCGACGTTCTCGATGGCGAGCGTGGTCTGGTCGCCGATGAAGAATGCCTTCTGCTGCTGATTGCGCCAGATCTCGAAGGCGATCTCCTCGAAAGTGGAATCGAGGCTGTCCTTCCCCTCGTCGAAGAAGCGCTGCGCGTGCTGGTTGACGACGATACCGTAGGGAAAGGCGTAGACAACGGCGTCGGGCTTTTTCGAGCGCGCGTCCACAGGCTCGCCGTGGAACATGTCGAACTGACCGGCGGTGTCGGCGCCGAGGTCCATCGCCATGCGGAGGCCGTCGCCGCGGTTGTTCCCGACCGTCGGCGCGATCAGCGGAAGATCGCAGGCGCGCTCGCCGAGATATCGCGTGAGCATCTCGGGGTTGCCTTCGAATCCGCCCGAGGCGATGACGACGGCTGGCGCGGAAAGTTTGCGCAAGAGCGCGTCCCGGCCGCGCACGATGACGCCATCGACGCGTCCGTCGTCCGATGCCGCGAGACGCACGGCTTCGGTGGCGTAGAGGATCTCCGACCCTGGCGTGCGTTCCACGACTGAAGCGAGCCCGTCCACGATGCCGATGCCGCCGCGGACCGGCATGCCGAGACCGCCGCCGGTGTTCCGATTGGGAAAGGGCTGCTTGAAATAGATCAGCTCGACGCCGTTCTGCTCGAGGAAAGAAAGAGTCTCCGTGACTTCACGTTCGAGCGCGCGGCAGTAGTCCATGTCGGCCAGGCCGTTCGAGACTCGCTCCATCAGGCCGCTGAAGGCCGGGTCGAGGCGTCGGTCGGCCGTGATGCGGAACCACGAACTGGTCCAGCGCGTGGCGCCGCCGCGCTCTTCTCGTGGCGCGCGCTCGAGCACGGCGATCCTTGCGGCGTGGCCCTGGCGGCGCGCCGCGGCGGAGTAGCTGACGGCTGCCGACAATCCGGCGGCGCCGCAGCCAACCACAACGAGGTCGTATTCGGCTTTGGCTTGATCCGAACGAGTCATGGGTTTCAGCCGACCGGGAACTGGACCTGATTGCCCGTGTCGATCCAAACGCTCTTCACTTCGGTGTATTCGTGCAGCGCATCGGGGCCCTGCTCGCGGCCGAGACCGCTCTGCTTATAGCCGCCGAACGGGAGCGCGTGCGAGACGATACGGTAGTTGTTCACCCAGACGGTTCCCGCGCGCAGGCGCGAGGCCATGCGATGCGCGCGGCGGACGTCGTTGGTCCAGACGCCAGCGGCAAGCCCATAGAGTGTGTCGTTGGCGATGGCGAGCGCGTGATCTTCGTCGTCGAAGCGAATCAGGCAGACGACCGGACCGAAGATCTCCTCGCGCGCGAGGCGGCAGGAGTTGTCCACCGGGCCGAAAACCGTGGGCTCGACGAAGAAGCCTTTGCGGTCCATGCGCACGCCGCCCGTCAGGAGAGGCAGGCGTTCCTGCTTGCCGAGCGCAAGGTAGCCGAGGACTTTCTCGAGCTGGGGGCGCGAGGCAAGCGGGCCGAGCTGCGTCGCGGGATCGAGCGGATCTCCCCCGCGTATTTTGCGGCCGCGTTCGACGAGAAGTTCGGCGACGCGATTGAAGACGTCTCTTTGCACGAGCACGCGCGATCCGCCCATGCAGCTCTGGCCGGTGGCCGCGAAAATTCCGGCCATCACGCCGTTGACCGCGTTGCTGAGATCGGCGTCCGCGAAGATGATGTTCGGCGATTTGCCGCCCAGTTCGAGCGAGACGCGGGCATTGCGCACGGCTGCTGCGGTGGCGATTTTCCTGCCGGTGGCGGTCGAGCCGGTGAACGCGATCTTGTCGACGCCCGGATGATTCACGAGCACTGAGCCGGCCGGCTCGCCGTAGCCGGTGACAACGTTGACGACGCCCTTCGGGAATCCCGCCTGCACGACGAGCTCGGCCAACAGCAGCGTCGAGGTGGGCGTGATTTCGGACGGCTTGACCACGACCGTGTTCCCCGCGGCGAGCGCCGGGAAGAGCTTGCAGCCGAGCAGCCCAAGCGGCGTGTTCCACGGCGTGACGGCCGCAACCACGCCGATCGGTTCGCGCACGGTATAGCAGACGAAATTCGGCACGCTCGAAGGGATGGTGACGCCGTGCGTCGTCTCCGCGAGCCCGGCGTAGTAGTAGCAGTCGGCGGCCAGCGCGGCGATGCCGGGCTTCATCTCGGAGATGAGCTTGCCGTTCTCCCAAATCTGCTGGCGAACGAGCTGATCGGCGTTCTCTTCGATCAGTTGCGCGAGCCGCCGCAGAAGGGCGGCGCGTCGCGCGGGCGAAGTCTGCGGCCAGCCGTCGTTATCGAAGGCGCGGCGGGCGGCTTTGACGGCTGCGTCGACGTCGGCGGCATCGGCCCACGGAACACGGCCCCAGAGCTCCTCGGTGTAGGGATCGACGCACGCGAAGAACTTGCCGGACGCCGGCTTCCTCCATTCCCCATCGATGAGCAGATTGAATTCGCGTTCGGCGAACGATGCAGGCCGCCTCACGGCAAGAGCGATAGTAGCTGGTTGGTGTCCCATAGGGTGCCCTGAGGTGCGTTCTCTGGAGCGGGCCGGAATATACATCCAAGGCTGAGTGGCCGCAAGGGAGTGGAATTTGCCCCTGGCACGGCGAGATCCGCGAGGAATTTCTAATCGCCCCTTGAATCCTTAAGAAGGCCCTCGGCGTAAAGAGCGCCTTCGGGGGTGTCTTCGTGCTTGAAGTAGACGAAGACGTCGCGATCGCGGGCCGCATCCGCGACTTTGCGGAACAGTTTCTTGCGGGCGTTCGCGGAATATTCCTGCTTCCGCAGGCGAAAGTAGAGGAAATCGGCGGTCGCGACTTCGGGCGTCTCCATCTTGTCGCTTTCGGCCAGGCAGAGCGCGACATTCGACTTGCGCATCAGGCTGTACACGTCTTCCGTGAACCAAGAAACGTGCCGGAATTCCATCGCGGCGCGCGTGCCGGACGGCAACGCGGCGAGAAAGCCTTCGAGCCGGGCGAGATCGCATTTGAGGAACGGCGGTAATTGGAAGAGCACGGGGCCGAGCTTGTCCGCTTCGCGCAGAGGTTCGAGCGACGCAAGGAAGTCCGACGTGGCTTCGGCCGCATCGCGCAGGCGCAGGACGTGTGTGATTTTCTGGTTCGCCTTTACTGCAAACTTGAAATCCGCGGGGGTTGCGGCAATCCAATTGGCGAGCAGCTTCTTCGTCACGTAGCGGCGAAAGGTGTAGTTCAGCTCGACTGAATTGAGGCGCGTGGCGTAGTAGCCGAGAAACTTCGCCGGGGCGAGCTTCGGCGGATAGAAGTCCGGCTTCCACGTGGCGTAGGCCCATCCCGAAGTGCCTGCGTAGATTTTTCCCACGGATATTTTCCCGTAAGGGCGCCGCTTCGCGCCGCGCGCCTCAGTCGATCCGCGTCACTTGACCTCGGCGGGCGTCATTGTCGCCGGCCCGTCGCCGACAATTTCGAGGATGGCCGACTCCTCTTTCGCTCCGTCGTAGTGAACGCCCTTGGCAATATCCGTCACGAAGCTGCCGGCAGGCATCGGAACCGTCTGGTCGGGATCGAATTTCGTTCCCGTGCCGACCCACCACGTTCCCGAGAGGACCGTGATATACCGGTCGTTCGGATGAAAGTGCGGATGGCTCATCTGGTGCGGCCCCCATTTGATGAGTTCGATGTAGAGACCCGGCTTCGACGGATCGCCGACCAGAACCGCCGTCTGAGGTCCGCCCGCAGGGCCCTTCCACGGAATCTGATCCGGCAATTTGTAGGTCACCGCAGACGAATCCAAGTCAACGGCCTTTGCCGAGCCGAGCAAAAGGACGGTCACGACCACCAGCGCGGCGGCCCAGCGAAACCACGATTTCCAAAGAGCACTCATGTCTCCTCCTCGATCTGCATTTCATCCAGCCGATGCGCGTTCGATCAGGGAACGCGTCTTTCGGACTCCTTGATGGGGGCATCGTTGATGCTCGCGATGCGGCGGCGCATCAGGCCGTTGTCGTCGAATTCCCAGAGTTCGTTGCCGTAGGAGCGGTACCGCTGGCCGCCGTCGTCGTGCCATTCGTATTCGAAGGTCACGGCGATGCGGTTTCCGTTGTGGCACCAGAGCGTTTTCTTCAGCCGGTAGTCGAGTTCCCTGTTCCACTTGCGGCGCAGGAACGCCTTGATCTCTTCGCGGCCGCGCAGAAACTCGTTGCGATTGCGCCAGTCCGAGTCTTCCGTGTAGGCCAGCGCGACTCTTTCCGGATCGCGCGTGTTCCAGGCGTCCTGCGCGGCCTGGACTTTCGCGCGGGCTGTTTCCTCAGTGAAAGGCGGCTTGATCGGTGGTTTCGCAGCCTGTGCGGCGGAGCTTGGTGCGTCTGGAGCCATTTCTACCTCCTGTGACCGTTCGTTGGCACATCCTTTGGACTCACGCGGCGCTGGCGGCGGATCGTGCCTAGTCCAGTTTCACGGGCGTTCTATCCCACGGCCGTGGGACCTGGAACTCGTAAAAGGGGCCGAACTTCATAGGCGTGTCTCCCTGAACCCGGCTGCAAAGTAGCATCCGGCGAAGAGAGCCGTCAACGCCGTCGAGACCGAAACCGCGCCGATCTGGCGCATTGACTTAGGCGCGGGGGACAGTAGAATAGCGAAAGCGGCGATGGAGTTCGCCCTCAACCGCTGTCCCTTCTTATGCCGGGACAGATGATGACTCCTGACAGGGATCCTGTCGCGGAGTCATGTCCCCGGCAACGATCCATATAATCGCGACTGAAACCGAAGGCGGAGGAACACAATCCTTCCCATGACAAAATACTGGATGGTCGGCATTGGGGGATTCCTGGGCGCGATCCTGCGGTTCTGGGTGGGCGGTTATTTCGGCAATCGCTTCGGAACCCGCTTTCCGTACGGGACGTTTTTCATCAACTGCACGGGATCGTTCCTGATCGGCCTCGTCGCGACGCTGCTCGCGGAGCGAACGCACTGGAACCCGAACTGGCGGTACCTGATCCCGGTCGGCTTCATCGGCGGATACACGACATTCTCGACGTTTGAGTACGAGACGTTCCGCAGCTTTCAGGATGGCGAGGTGCTGATCGCCGGCCTGAACGTGACGCTCAGCGTGGTGGTAGGCTTCGTCTCCGTGTGGCTGGGCGTGATCACGGGAAAGAGCATCCCATGAACACCAAACGGATTCGCGCGCTTCGGGTCGTCCGGGAAGAAATCCTCGATGGGGAGGCCACATGCTGAAAGCGGGGCCGGCAAAGAAGGTCACGATCTACGTCGGCGAGGATCACCAGTATCACGGGCAATCGCTCTATGCGGCGATTCTCGACTTCCTGTTCTATCGCGGGATTTCGGGCGCCAGTGTGGTGCGCGGCATCGCGGGATTCGGCGCCGACCATCACCTCCATACCACGCGGATCGAGCGCCTGACGGAAAACCTGCCCATCAGGATCGAGTTCGTCGAGTCGCCCGAAAAGGTCGAGGAACTTCTGCCGAAGCTGCATGAACTGGCTGGAACCGGCCTAATCGAGGTGCAGGATACGCTGGTGGTGAAACCGTCCGAGGAGTCCGCGAAGGCAGCTCCGAAAGGAGCGGCAGTCGCGCTGAGGCGCGAAGGAAAGGCCACGCTGATGCGAATTTTCATCGGCGAGAACGACAAGTGGCACGACAAGCCTTTGCACAAGGCTCTCGTCGAAGCCATGCGTGCGAACGACATTGCCGGCGTCACCGTCTACCAAGGGATTCTCGGCTACGGCGCAAACCGGCGCATCCACCCGGAAGGCGGCCTTCACCTGTCGCACGACCGGCCGGTGATGCTTTCCGTCGTTGATGACGAGGCGAAGCTCCGCGCATTTTCCCCGATTCTCGACGAAATGGTGCAGCAAGGACTCGTCGTTCTTTCCGACGTGGACGTGATCAAGTACACGCACGACTATCAGGAGGAAGAGCGGAGAAAGGGGGCGTAATGAAACTCGAAGGCAAGGCCAAAATGCTGCGCATCCATTTCGGCGAAGACGACAAATGGAAGGATAAGCCGCTCTACCGCGCCATCGTCGAGAAATGCCGCGAGCTGGACATTGCCGGCGCGACCGTGTTCCGCGGAATCGAGGGATACGGCGCCAGCACGCTGATTCGCAAGCCGCACCATCTGCTGTCCTTTTCCAACGACGCGCCCGTGATGGTCAGCGTCGTTGATTCCGAGGAAAAGATACAGAAGCTGATCCCACACCTCGATGAAATGGTCGCCGAAGGACTGATCGCCATGTCGGAAGTCGAAGTGATCAAGTACGTGCATCAGAACGGCGCGCGCTCGTAGCTAAGTGGCTGATTGTCGGAGCGCCTACAAAACTCCGCCGGATAATGGGCCAGTTTGAAGTCAGGGGGAGTTACACGGCTGGTCTCTTATTGAAATCGGCGTAAGACCCGCTCCCCGGAGTGTTTGATTGCATCCCGCAGTGACGTTCGGAGACCATGGCGGACGAGCGGCGCATGCGGGCTTTTCTTTACTGCACAGGCCCCAGCCGCCACCGAACCGCTGGGGCCTGTCAATTCTCTGCCAAACATCTTAGGGACGGGCGGTCATGGGCAGATTTTGCGATACAGGTCCGACCGTCGTTCCGATTACGTCGCCGGAGACGATCATCTCCACGCGGCGGTTCTCTTGACGTCCTTCGGCCGTGCCGTTGGACGCAACGGGTTGCGTCTTACCGAATCCTCGCGACGTCATCGACGCCAAAGGAATGTTTTGCTGTGCCAGGTAATCCCGCACTGCTCCGGCTCGTTGTTCCGAGAGTTCCTGGTTCATGGCATCGCCACCCACGCTGTCGGTGTTGCCTTCGATGGCGAGTCTTAGGTCCGGGTAGGCAAGAATGATTCCGGATATCTTGGCTAGCTTCTCGCGCGCCTCCGGGCGAAGAGTGTACTTGCCGGTGTCAAAAAGCACGTCCGACAGGTTCACGACCAGACCACGAGCGGTGTCGTGAGTGACGAGAATGGCGTTGAATTGTTGCAGCAATCGGGCGCGAAGTTCTTCACGATCCCGCACTGCTTGCTGGAGTTGTTGATCCGAAGTCGCCGCGGCAGCTCGGCTTCGATCCGATTCCGCCTCTGCGTCTTTTTGGCCCTGTTGGGCATTCGCAGCGACTTGATTGGCGTCAGTGGCGGCGGCTCGATTTCGATCCGACTCCGCTTGGGCGTCCTGTCGTTGTTGCTGTGCCGTAGCGGCAGCCTGAACGGCCTGCGCGCGTTGGCGGTCGGCATCGGCGGTTGCTGCTTCCGCACTCCGACGAGCCTGCATATCCGCGTTGGACTTGGCGGTGGCGTCCGCGACTTGCGCCGCTGCCGCGTCCCTGTCCGCATCCACGCGATCCGCATCGATCCGTTTCACGGCGATTTCTCGGGCGTCGTCCGCCGTTTGCACGACTTCGCGCGATTCCGCTATCAGCGATTTCTTGTCGACGTGTCTCATGGTTGCCAGATCATCCGCCCGCTTCATCTGGCTGACGGCATTTTCGTAGCTGGAGCCTGCGAAGGTCTCTGCTCCGGCCGATTTGGCGATCCGCACCGCATTGCGCGCTTCGAAGAATTCGAGAGGGAGTTTCGAGTCCAAGACAACCGGGTCGAAGTGATAGCCGGTGGGGATATAGCCGCCCCGATCGATGAGTTCATACTTCGCGTCCACAGCCTCGGTAGCGCCGACGGTGTCGGGACGAATCGCGTTCTCGAGGACCACGACGTTGCTGGGACGACGCACGGCATAGTAAGGTTCCGCGGTCACGATCAGAGCAAAAGCCTGAAGGTCGGTGGTCACGTCCAGCTTGCTGCGGTGGTTATCGCCCACCAGTACTTCGCCGATGTTCACTGGCCGGCCTTCCGGCGTAATCGCCCATAACACATAGGTCAGATACTCGCTGCCAAAGCTCGTGGGCCTGTCCAGTCCAGAAAATTCGGCGTCGATTTTCAGAGCCCCGCGCTTGCTATCGACTTTGGCCTCGCCCGCTGCGGCAGGCATCAAGTCGGTGCCTTGAAAATCGATCTTTGTGGAACCACTGCGGTGTTTGTAGCTCACCGCCCGCGTCGTACGGCTAACTACGTTCACTCGGTAGATGGGCGTCTGATTGTTTTCGGACGAAACTGCGGTTTGGGCCTGGACGAGCGTCGGTGCGCCCAAACCCACAAGTACTGCCAACAACGTTATTACAGGAATCTTCACTGGGACTCTCCTTGAGAAGCTGAAACGATCCCAGTATCAGACTTAGGGAATGTCCAATACTGTGCGTTAAGGCACGTTATGCGAAGAATGAGATCTTTCGCACCGTCGCCTTTTGCTACCTGTGTAACGTCCACGAAGAGAACGGACCGCCACATGCCGCAGGGCGTGAATTGCACCTAAAAGTGTCGGGTTACCGGACAGGTGGTTCATCAGCATCGGGTCCGGAAACGAGGTGCAGGAAGTAACCTGTGTGCACAGCCGCAAGCCACACCCACTACGCTTCGGCGGGGCGAATTGACTTCGGATACTCGAATCCGGTAGCGTGGCCCCGGACGTTGTAGGATCGGGAAGCCGGAGGCACTCGAATGCCCCTCTCGCTGCTCGCGATCGCTTTTCTCGCCGCCGGGCCACAATTCAGCTTTCCGCAGGGCGCGGTTGCGAACGAACAGATTGTGCTGCGCTGGATTCACATCGTTGCGGGAATCATCTGGATCGGCCTGCTCTATTTTTTCAACCTCGTGGGCACGCCCACGATGAAGCAGCTCGACGCGCCCGTGCGCGGGAAAGTGTTTCCGCTGCTGATGGAGCGCGCGATGTGGTGGTTCCGCTGGTCGGCGCTGGTCACAGTGCTGATGGGCTTGCGCTATTTCTGGATGCTTCTCGCCGCGGACGCGCAGAATGCCGGTAATCCGGCGCTGGCGTGGCGATGGCTGGGCGAATGGTTCCTCGTGTGGATCGTGGCGTTTGCGCTGATCTGGCCGTTTCAGTTGCCGCACACCGGAATTCTCGATAGCGTCTGGGTCCGCGCGCCTGCGATCGGCGCAATCGCCACCGCGGCGTCGTGGATCGTGCTCGATTTGAACGCAAATCCGCAATCTTCGAACGGCCACCTGGCAATCAGCGTGGGCGGAGGAATGGGGCTGCTGTTGCTGTTGAACGTGTGGGGAATCATCTGGCGCGCGCAGAAGCGATTGATTGCCTGGACGCGCGCGAACGCCGAGCAGGGCACGCCGATGCCTCCCGAAGCCGCGAAGCTGGCGCGCTGGGCGTTCCTCGCCTCGCGCACCGGATTCTGGATGTCACTGCCGATGCTGTTTTTCATGGCGGCCGCGGACCATTACCCGTTCCTGAGCAGCCTCATTGATTGATTTAGCGGCTACGACCGCCAGCGAAGCGTGACGCGACCGGAAACCGGGTGGCGCAGCGGCTCGCCGGTGCGCCGCGATTCGAGCAGCGCCGCCTTCAACTCAAAGTACCAGCGCGCCGGGCGGTCCGCGTCGTCCACCAGCATCATCCGGTCTTCGTACTTCAGCCCGAGGCCTTGCTTCTCGATCACTTCCGTATCCTGGCGGATGAACCGCGGCCCTAAAACGTGGATGATGAACGACACGATCGGAAACCACGGAAGGATGTTCCACGCGGCGACGAAATCGAGCCGGCAGAGATCGCGGCGGACGGGCGTGACGGTCGTGCGGCTCGAGAGCCAGTAGCGGCCGGCGCGAATCTGTTCGAAGCGCTGGTTCGGCAGGGCGAAGTCGATCGTGGTCGTGGCGGGCTCGCCGGTGATGAGCTTCAGGATCTTGTACGGCGCGCTGTTCGCGGAGGGCGCGTGCGGGCTCATGCGGAAGCCGTTCGGGATCGGCTCGAACTGCTTGGCTTTGTCGCGGATGCTGCGCCGGGTCCGCCACCACCACGCCTGATGCACGAATGGCCCGTGCGCCGGGTCCATCAGGCCGATGATGCCGTGGTCCACGCTGCAAGGAAGCTCGGCCGAAAGATGCGCGATCGTGTAGCGCGGGCTGAACGTCGGCAACTCGGGGGCGGGCGGCACAGCGGCATCGTTCGCGCGGCCTTCGGGATTCGTCATAAACGCCCAAATGTAGCCATCGCGCTCCTCGCAGGGAAAGCTGCCCGTATAAATCCGGTCGTACTTGAGCTTCGAATCGCCGGTGAGTGAAGGGATGTGGCGGCACTGGCCCGTGTGGGCATCGAACTGCCAGCCGTGGTAGGCGCACTCGACGGACGCGCCGTCGAACTGCCCGAACGAAAGAGGAAATGCGCGGTGCGGGCAAACATCGCGCAGCGCAAACGGCTTTCCGGCGGCATCGCGCCCCAGCACCAACGGCACTTCGAGCAGCATGGCGCGCTCGAGTTTTCGCCCGCGCAACTGCTCGCTTCGCAGCGCGGGATACCAGAATCCCCACAGCATCTCGCCTGCGTGGTCGCTCGGATTGGAAGGAGTGCCTTCGTTCATCGGCGGGCGGCTATCGTAGTACATCCAGTGCCCCGGCCGCAAAGTGATGATCCGACGAGGATCATCATCCTTCGCTCGTTCGCGGCGAACGAGCGAAGACCCTGCGAACTTCGCGGCCGGTACGTTCGTACCGGTAGGAATTGAACCCAGTGGTCTATCGACGCTCCCAAGCATCGCAGGCACAATGGCTATGGATTCGGGGATTGCAGCACCCGACGCAAGACCAGGAAGGGCAACCTTCGCGGCAGTCGCGGCGCTGATAAGCATCCTCGAGTTTCTGAACCTCCATTGCCCCATGCCCCGAGCGGCCGACCCCCCCCATCGGCCGCTCCCCCTCTTTTAGCCCTTGCCTATGCGTGCCATTTCGGGAATTCCGCGCGGATGAGCGGTGTCGTCACAAACTCGGGTTTGGCGGACGGGCGCGAGCCGCCCCTGATCTCTCAGGAGCGGCCCAAGCCTTCGTTTTGATCGGAGGGAGCTGCAGCGGGGACGAAGGCCGCCTCGAAACGCCTGAGACGGCCGAGCCGCTGCCATCTTTGCGGACCGGAGAACCCGAACCGCCGGGTTCCACGTGGAACAACTTCAGCGCGGACGTCCGGCCGGCCGATAGCCGGCGAGCGGCCGGGGCCGCATTCGGAAGCGTGGCGCCAGAGGGGGCGGCACGTTGTGGAGCGGCGAGCCGCAGTTGCTGCAATAATCCTGCGCCGCACCCTGCACGCGCAACCAGTGCCCCCGCGCCGGACACTCCGGGTTCAAACACTGCACCGTCCAACCGGGAAGATATTGCATCTTCTCTCCTCACAGAGAGTGCGGGCCGGCGGGGGAGTGACCCCTCGCAGCGCCGCAGGACCCATCCAGCAAGAAAACGCCCCGTAAAACTGGCGGGGATTGTGCGCCCGGGCTTCTAGTGTGTCAAGAAAAATATATACAATTAGTAGGGGTATCATTCCCAGGCCGAAAAAGGGATCTCTCCGGGCCGGCTTTTGGTGTGTTCGGTACTACTTCGAGGAGTCGAGTTTCGCCTGCAGGTCGTCTATCTTCTTTTGCGCGTCGGCGACTTCCTGCTGCTTGGCGTCGATCTGGGCCTGCTCGTCTTTCAGCGCCGCTGCGCCGGCCTTGTCGGAAGCGTAGTCGGGCTTGCCGTAGTACATCTGCTGATCGAGTCCGTACTTGCGATGTGCGATGTCGAGGTCTTTTTTCAGGCTTTCGAGCTGCTGTTTGGCCGCGGCGAGGCCGGACTGTACGGCGGACTTGTCTTCCGCGGTCTTGGCCGGTTTGTTCTCTTCCGCGGCTCCTGCCTGCGCATTCTGCGCGGGCTGTTGCTCGGGAGCCGCCGCGTTTCCGACCACGCTGATCCCGCCCGGCGTTGCTGGAATGTTCTCGTTGTCCCAGACCTTGGCGGCCTTGGGCTGATTCTTCTTCTGCTCGCGGGTTCGACGAGCGGCGGCCGCCAGGGAATCCGTCTGCTGGTCCGATGGCGAGGAAGTCTGCTGCCGCGGCTGCGCCAGCGCCGTTCCCAGCGGCGAAACCAGTAGAATCAAGAGTCCCCAGCGTGCGATTCGCATCGTGTGCTTCTCCAACGGGCGGCTTCCCGCCCACCATGTTAGCCGCGGGGGCACGTCCGTTGCAAACGGCGCGAGAGACGGCATCCAAAGAGGCAACTGTCCTCTCCGGCACCTTCGGCAGGAATTTGAAGATCAGCGATCAGGCGTCTGCGAATCTAACGAGCATCTTCCCCGTGTTATCACCCTGAAGCACGCCGATGAGCGCGCGCGGGGCATTCTCGAAGCCCGTGACGACGTGCTCGCGGTACTTCAGGTTGCCCTCTTTGAGCCATTGCGCCATCTGGGCGATGCCTTCGGGGAAGCGGTCCGCGAACTGCGAGATAATGAAACCCTCGGCGCGAGACTGTTTGCTCAGCAAATAGACGTAAGGCCGCACGCCCAACTCGGGATTAGCCGCGTTGTATTGCGAAATCTGGCCACAGACCGAAATCCGGGCCCTGACGTTCAGCACTGGAAGCACGGCGTCGGTCACGTTCCCGCCGACATTATCGAAATAGCAGTCGATTCCCTTCGGGCAAAGCTCTTTCAGCTTGGCCACGTAGTCTTCGGTGGTCTTGTAGTTGAACGCGCCATCAAAGCCCAGCTCGCCGGTCAGCCACGCGACCTTCTGATCGCTGCCGGCGGTTCCGACTGCGCGGCAGCCCTTGATCTTCGCGATCTGGCCGACGAGCGAACCGACCGCCCCCGCTGCGCCCGATACGACCACGGTCTCGCCCGGCTTCGGCTGGCAAATGTCGAGAAAACCGAAGTAGGCTGTCATCCCGGGCATTCCCAGCACGCCGAGCGCGGTTGAGACAGGCGCGCCGCTCGCGTCCAATTTCTGCAAGCCGCGGCCGTCCAATATCGCGTATTCCTGCCAGCCCCAATAGCCCACAACGATGTCGCCCGCTTGAAACTGCGAATTCAACGATTGCAGCACCTTGCCGACAGTTCCCCCGACCATCACTTGTCCGATGTCAACGGGATCGGCATAGGTGCGCACGCCGTTCATCCGCCCGCGCATGTAGGGATCGACCGACAGAAAAAATGTGCGTACAAGGATCTGGCCGTTTGCGAGCGCGATAATCGGCGCTTCGACGATGCGGAAGTCCGACTCCTTCGGCATCCCAACGGGACGCGCGGCGAGAACAAACTGGCGATTGACGGTAGGGAGCGGACTGGCAGTGGTGGGGGACATGGCAGCCGGTATTATGCCAGAGTCCTGGCTGGAAGCCCGCCCAGGCTGCGCGACGTAAGGTCTTGCGCGGCATCAAAGCAGAAGGGATACTCTGCCCCGCAACCCGCTTGATGAGGAGGAGCCATGAGGCTGGCACTCGTTGTTGCGGCCCTGGCATTCGTCTTCGGTCCTGCGTTGTACGCGCGTCCATTGTTCGCACACGCGGCAGGTTCCCGCGACCTTGCGTTCGCCGGGCAGCAGGCCCCGGCCTCGACGACGGCGCCGCAATTGGCGCCATCCCCCGCGCCAATGCAGGAAACTCAGCGGAAGGTCACCGCGTACACGCTTCCTCCGGACCTTCACAAGAAGGCTCGCAATTTGAGCCGGATTCGCTTCCGGTTCGCCATCATCAGCTTCGTGTACGGATTGCTGGTGCTCTGGCTGGTGCTCCGGTGGAAGCTCTCGCCGAAATACCGCACGTGGGCCGAAGGCGCTTCGTCCAACCGTTTCGTGCAGGCACTTGTCTTTTCACCGCTGTTCGTCCTGACGACCGATGTCCTGGGATTGCCCACCGGAATCTACGACAACTGGGTCAACCGGAAGTATGGGCTCTCCGTGCAGGGATGGGGTTCCTGGACGTGGGATTGGGCGAAAGGCGAATTCATCAACGTGGTCCTCGGGATCATCCTGATCTCAATTCTCTACGCGGTGATTCGCAAGAGCCCGCGCCGCTGGTGGTTCTATTTTTGGCTCGTTTCCGTGCCGATTCTGCTGTTCGCCTTTTTCCTGGAGCCGCTGATCATCGATCCCATGTTCCATAAGTTCACACCCCTCGCACAAAAGGACCCTGCTCTCGTTGTCTCTCTCGAGCAAATGGTGCAGCGCGCGGGAGGAAACATTCCGCCCGAGCGGATGTTCTGGATGGGAGCCTCCGCGAAATCAACGGAGCTCGACGCCTACGTGACCGGGTTCGGCGCTTCGAAGCGCATCGTCGTTTGGGACACGACGATCGCCAAGATGAACACCCCCCAGATCGTCTACGTCACCGGCCACGAGATGGGACACTACGTGCTGAACCATATCCCGCAACTGATCGCCCTGAACGCGGTGGTCTTCCTCGTGTTTTTCTATCTCGGCTACCGCTGCATCGGCTGGATGCTTGCACGATGGGGAGCCGGATGGGAGATTCGCGGCCTGGACGATTGGGCGTCGCTGCCGGCCCTGCTCCTGCTGCTCAGCGTTTTCGGCTTCCTCGCAAGCCCCGCCACCAGCGCCATCAGCCGCCACTACGAGCATCAGGCGGACCAGTATGGCCTCGAGGTAACGCACGGCCTGACGCCCGATTCAGGCCAGGTGGCTGCACAGTCGTTTCAGATTCTGGGCGAGACCGATCTCGCCGATCCCGAGCCGAATCCCGTGGATGTCTTCCTCTTCTACTCGCATCCGTCGATTCCCGATCGGATTCGCTTCGCCTTGACCTACGATCCGTGGGCGAACGGCGGGCAGGGCGAATTCGTGCACTAAGTCCGCGCGTGCAGCGTCATTTGGATCCCGTGGCGCGGGCGCAGCGTGACGAGCGGCTCGGCCACAACCGGGTGCCCGGGGACGAGTCTGAATCGGAACTTCCGCGCCAGCGTCCCGATCACAATCGCCGCTTCCAGCAGGGCAAATCCCTGGCCGATGCAGCGGCGCGGCCCGTCGCCGAACGGGAAGTACGCGCCGGCAGGCAACTGGCTGGCCAGCCCGTCGAGCCAGCGCTCCGGGCGAAACGCGTCCGGATCGTCGTAGTAGCGCGGGTCACGCTGCGTCACCCACTGCGAGAAGATGATTGTCGATCCCGGCCGGAATTCGTATCCGCCGATCTCGCAAGGCTCGATCGTTTCGCGCGCCATGATATACGCGGGCGGATAGAGCCGCAGGGATTCGTTCATCACAGCTTGCAGATAGGGCAAGCGTCCGAGGTCCGCCGCTTCCACGGGGCGCCCGGCCAGGACGCTATCAAGTTCCTCGTGCAGGCGCGCTTCCGCCGCCGGGTTTTGGCTGAGCGCGTACCAGGTCCACGCGAGCATCTGCGCGGTGGTTTCGTGGCCCGCGATGAAAAGCGTCATCGCTTCGTCGCGAAGCTGCTCGGGCGTCATCTGGCTGCCGTCGTCATCCATGGCGCTCATCAGAAGCGCGAGGAGGTCGTTGTGATGATTCGAGTTTTGTTCCTTCCGGCGCTCCGAAATAATCCAGTAAACGAGGGAATCGATGAACTGAAGCTCTCGATTCGCGCGGCGGTTCGCGGGCGTGGGCCACGTTTCCGGAATCCGAAACGGGGTCCGCTGACGGCGCAGCGAATAACGCATCAAAAAGGTCATCGCCTCGCCCACCTGGCGCGCCTCCGCGGGCAGGGTTGCGCCGAAGAGCGTGCGGACCGCGATCTCGAGTGTCAGCGCCATCATCTCCTGCGCCATGTTGCGCGCTTCACCGTCGCGCCACTCGCGGACGTGCGCCTGCGCGATATCGAGCATCGTCACGCCGTATTCGTTGACGCGATTGCGGTGGAACGCCGGCTGCGCCAGCCGCCTCTGCCGCCGCCAGAATTCTCCTTCGCTGATCAGCAGTCCCTGGCCGAGCATTCGCCCGGTGATCCGCCGCGTCAGCTCGCTTTTGTGGAACTTGCCGTGCTGGATGACGAGAACCTGGTTGATCCAGTCGGGATGGTTCAGCAGGATGCGTTCCTGCCTCATCACGTGGAAGCGGACGATGTCGCCATACTCGCGCGCGATGCGGCGCAACCCCCCGAGCGGATCGCTGCGGAGGCTGAATGCCATGCCGGCAATGGGCAGGCCCTTCGGCCCGGGCGGGACTCGTTTTCCGTTTGCGGTCATGTCTTCTCGGTGCTTCTTCGATTCTACAGCGGCGGCGCCGTTTTGGCCGTTTCGGGGTAATACGGGTGATCGGTCAGTTTGAAGTCAGGGGCACTCGTCCGGTTGGACCTGCCAGCTCAGACGGTCGATGCAACACCATCTAATCAGTTGATTCGACGATACTTCCTCTAGGGAACCAATCTATAAGGCTGTACTCAATCAGAACCTAAGCAGGGCAGTGTTCCGTTCACATCAACGCCCTTGAACGAATTTAGCTTCGTAGACTCCTGGCACGTGGACTTTGAGCTAGTGTTGCGTCGAC